>UPTG01000291.1_pt1 | contig 42329 bp, 40 predicted proteins | sample 2160121 | NCBI WGS metagenome assembly UPTG01 (sample SAMN06266255, study PRJEB28933) | marine metagenome | isolation source: Columbia River Estuary | place: USA:Columbia River Estuary, USA | collected 2014-07-27
CTGAGGAATTCCGATGTTCCGTAAAACTATTTTTGAGATATCTACAGCAGCGTTAGCAATTTGTTCAATCGAAGAGACAACCAACAAGACAGAACTCATTCCATCTACTTCACGTGGGTGGCGAACCGCCAACATCGTGAGTGATCTCATCTCATGAACAAGATCAGACATTTCGTTCTCAAGATCTAATACGGCTTCGGCCATGCCTTCATCATCAAAATACAACGCATCTGATTTGCTAAACTGTAAATCACTTTTACCTGCGCCAACATTCATTTTCTGTTCCGCAGTTAAACCTAAGTCGGTTCTAATAATTTCATTCATTATTAGCCTGCCTAACATCTTATATGCGGACGCTAAAACGGGTCCTGCGCTTCCTTTACCGGATCGTTTGTAGTTTAACTTGTTACCAGCTGAATCCATTCCAAAAGCTTTATGAACGTCGCTGTAACGGACATTGTCTTTTAAAGTAAAAGGTATAAGGCCAGCGTCTTTTGTAAAACGCTCAGATACATCTCCTTTATTATAAAATGCAGTAAGTATAGACTTATCAAGCTTTGTTGACTTACCATAATTAGCGTCTTTAACTATAGCTTTATTTTTGCCTTTAGGCATTACAGCTCCTCTAGGTAGAAGATTTATAAACAGCTCTATTAACTCTTGTTCATTAGAGGCTAGCTTTTCTAAAACTATACTAGCTTCGGGCCCTGTAAACATAGTGCTACTATCTAAAAACTTTTCAGGATTAACATCAGGAAATAACTCTTTTAATAATTCATGGAGTATCGTAACTTTTTTGCCATCTACAACAACGGTAGCATTAGCATCTACATCTCCAAACCTAAACAAATCAAAATCTATGTTATTTTGACTAGCCCACGCTTTTAACATGCTAACTAAGCTGTTTTTCACTTTAGGACTTATTACTTTCGATGCCTTTATAAGATTTTCCGGAGCAACTGTTTCTTCATTAGCAAAGCTACGTATAACACCTGCATCTCCTGCTACATCTACGTCATCTAGGCTACTAGTAAACTCTTTATTTGCTTTTTCAAACATCTTAGGTTGTCTAAGTGCTATTAGCCTACGTACATATCCTGATAAATTTTCATTACGAGCAGGATTAAATGTTCTTAAAGCATTAACTGCTTCTACTCTTAATATAGATAGCGCATCTTGAAACTCTAAAGCTTCAGATTGATATTGCTTAAACTTTTGTTGTACTAACTTATTTATATACCCTTCGAAAAGAGGTATTAATTTGTTTTCTACTTTAGCAGGTAAAGGATTACTACTAGTAAAGCTAGTTCTTTTAGTGTCCTTCATACCTTCATTGTAGGTATCCATTATTTTTTTATCTTGAGCAGTCTGAGGAGCTAGGTTAGTTGTTCGAACCGGCTTTGGTTCTTTTTTAACTGCCTTTTTCTTTTCTTCCTTAGGTTTAACCACTACAGGCTTTCCTGATAATGCTCTTTCTTCTGCTTCCTCTAAAGCTTTTTCAGCTAATTCAACATTTTTTAATAATGTAGGATTGTCCGCGTCATCTGCATAAGCATCCTCTGCAGCATCTAAGGCTTCTGTTAAATCTAATATTTCTTGATTGATAGATTTTTGTATATCTCCTACTTTGCTAACAGTAGCAGCTTTTACTTCTGGAGCATTAGCCTTATCCTTTCTAAGCTCTGCAGTACGTTTTGTTTCAGCAGCCTTAATAGCTTCAACTGCTTTTTCACTTACTTGTCCAGTTTCTTTTAAGCTAGTGTTGTATTCTTTTAAAAAGTTATATACTTCTCTTCCGCTATCAAAAGAAACATTATCAAACCCAGCTCCTTTAAGTATTCTAAGAACAATGTCTTTTAGGTTTTCAAATAAAGTTTTGTCGTAATTAATTTCTCCTTTTAATATTGCATCAGAAAAGTAATTTAAGTATTCTGTATTCCAGTTTTCTGGGTCTACATTAGCTTTAAGTTTATTCCTAACAAATCTTTTTTGCTTGGAAGTCATTGCTTTCTTAAACTCTTTAACTATTTTGCCTTGAGCATTAGCATCACCAATTGCTGCATTAAACACGGGATGTAGTAGCTCGTGAGAAGCACCTGTAATAGCGCCTACTTCTTTAGCTTTTTGTTTATCAATGAGCATGGTGCCTTCGCCTAAGAATACCCCATCGGATCCTCTTGATATTTCAGCAGCCTTTTCAATAGATATGTTTTTATCTTTAGCTACAGCTTCTATATATTTATCAAACGAGTCAAACTTAAATTTGGCAGCTATAGCTTTTTCGTACCCCTTAGTTGTTTTGTAAATTTTAGGACCTTGCTTAAAGCCCAAGTCTTTAGCTGCTTTTTTAGCTCCTTTATAGTATTTATTAAAGTTCTCTTCAAATTTAGTGTCAACTGCTTTAGCTACAGCCTCTTGGCGTTGTTTAATAGTTACATCGACTTCAGATCCTTTATACTTATCCTGTATTTCAGTTATTTGAGAAGTTAATTCAGACCTAGTATTCCTTGCGGTTACACTGTCATTGCCCTTTAATTTTTTTAGTTTTTTCTCCAGCTTAATTATTTCAGCTCTATCATCAACTCCACTTATAGTAGCATCTATCTCTTGATCTATTTTTATGTCGGTTTTTCTGTTTAGAATTATCTTTTCCATTAAAGGATCATTAGATATTTCAATTTCGGCGGTAGCAATAGTAACATCGTCCATAATTTGAACAGCTTCCCTAAACCTTTTGCCGTTCATTTTTTCACCTTCTAATGTATATTTAGGAGCTTTTAAACCACCTTGAGCTACGTTTATTATTGTAAATGTTTTATCCGCAAATCCTTCTGTAAGTATTTCCTGAGCGTTTAATTCCTGATCAGCAGCTAATTGGCCAGCTATTTCACTAGCTAATCCACCAGTTGTTTCAGTAGCAGCAACTGCGGCAACTCCAGCAGCTCCAGCCATAGCACTCCTAGCAGTGTTTGATACAGTTTTTCTAGCTAAATTTCCAGCTCCCCCTGATAGTACTCCCGTAACAGCATCAATAGCACCAATAGCAATACCTCTTTTTAAAGCTTTATTTGTTAGATCATCATAAAGATCTTTGTTGTTTACAACTTCTTTAGTCCAATCTATTCGTTCGGTATCGGACATAGTGTTCCAATCTTTACCTGCTTCAACAGCCGCCTCTTGTAGTAATTGAGCGGTAGTAAAACCAACCTCCATAGTTCCTGATAAAGCCCCCATACCTCCAGCAAGTCCACCTATTACGGTTCCTATAGGTGTTGCAGCAGTTCCAACAGCAGCTCCTAGAGTAGCACCTCCAGCGGCTATTAATGCAGCATCATCACTATTCATCGCACTAGAAGCCATGTTTGATAGTGATTGAGCGGTATATTGAGTCATTACTGTTGGATTTTTCCACCAGCTTGTAAAAAACGCCCCTACACTTCCATACTCTTCTTTATCTTTAGCATACTGTTCGCTAAAATCTATCATTTCATCTGTTTGACCAGCATTTTCCATTGCTCTGGATTGATTAACAAACTCAACATACTGATCCTCAGTCATGTTTTTACCGTCATTAAATATATCCATTGCTGAATCTAAAGATTCACCTTGAACCCAACCAGATGCGGCTGATCTGTATAAATCTCCTGCAAAATCTGTAATAAAATTTTTACCAAATAATCTTTCAACGGCAGTATCTTTTTCTTGAGATACCGAAGAACCATTTTCCGATGTTGAATCCGTAACGTTTGACTCCGCACTTGGATCCGCATTCGCAGAGTCGTTTGTCTTTCCCACTTCATCATCTGTAAGTGTAACTTGCCCACTTACGCCTATAAGGTCATTAAAATCGGTGTCAGTTCCGTTATATCCTTCGCTTATAAACAGGTTGTAAGAATCAGCTCTAGCGTCTTTATTAGACACCATAAGTTCTTTATAATCCTCTATTGAGCCATTATAGCCTTGGCTAGCAAATAGGTTAAACGAGTCGTTTAATGCTTCTTCGTTCATATTTTATTTATTATATTTAGATGTTGAACCCCCTTTGTTAGAGTTAGATGTGTCAAAGTTTGATATGAAGTAATTAGAGGCTTGATCTCCTAATCCAGATACGCTTAGGTATAGTTTAAACAATTCTTTAGGATTATTAATATCTATAGGTAAAGGCCTAGATGCACCGCCATCAAATTTTAATAAACTTATTCCTTTATACTTTTCATCAAAAGCAGCTTCATCAAAATCTTCTTGGTTTTCTTTAGCTAGTTGCTTAAACTCATTTATTCCCATGTAAGGTCTAGACCCTGGGTTTTTAAAGTTTAATGTATTAACCATGCCTTGTAAATCCCCTGACATATTCACAAATGCTTCAGCATCTTCTAGCACGGGACCTGCATTTCTTATTTCACTTTCGACAGACTTAGTAAAGCCTAATCCTTTATTACTACCTGCTTTAGGTGCTTTATCCGCTGCTCCTTGCTTAGCCGAAGCATCTAGCACATTCATGTAACCATCTAATACAGCTTGCTTTAAAGCATCTTGATTTTCAGGTTCGAACAGCATAGGATCTTGTAATCCTAATCCACCTTCCATAACGAAATCATCGGAAGCTAAAGACATAAGAGTATCTCTACCTCCTTTGCCTATTAGGTTCTTTAGTTTTTGCTGGATCATATTCCTTCTAGCACCTGTTAATTCTTTCCCTGAAGCATATAACGACTGGTTCATTTGTATTATATTATCAGCAGCCGCGAAATCTTTTAAGAATGGTTTTTTAATATCCGAATAGTTTTTACTAAGCCCGGATGCTTCATCAAAAAATTCTAATCCACCTCCTTGAACAACACTAAAGTTGCCACCTTCTGTATATATATTAGAAACTTCACCTAAAGTTCCTATTTCGTTGCCTTCGGATAACATGCCATTGTCAAAATCTTCTAAGAAAGACACTCTGTCTTTTTTATACATTTTTACGTTACCCGCTAAGGTTTGGAAACTCATTTGTATGTCATTCATTCTGCTTACAGCGTCCATGTAACCTGCGCTACTCGGTTCCATTTTAGCCATACGACTAGCTAATCCTGCATATTCATTTCTACCTTTAACAAGGAAGTCAGTTACTGCTTGCTGTTGAGATCCGTTTAAATTGGTTACATCTACAGTTGAGTTTAAACGATTTATAAAATTAGCCGTTTTATTATTAATAGCTTCTTTTTCTCGTTTTTTATCATTGCTAATTTGTTGCAGTCTAGCAGCTCCTTTCTCTAAACTTTTAGAAAGCGAAGCTCCAAAGTCTCCAGTTTGACTAGCGTAAACTCTCGCTGAACCTTTTATTAAATCTGAATTTGCCATATTTTTTTTATTATGATGCTCCTGGTACTAATCCCCCTAGTGTCCCCATCATTCCCCCGGAAGCTACATCAGCAGCTCCGGACGCCATATCCCCAACTCCACTCATTATAGCTTGTTTTTGCGCTTCCATAGCGTCATTAGCTGCGCCTAGTCTATTTTGGGACATGCCAAGTAATGTATCTGTTTTTTCTTTTTCGGCAGCCCTTGATTGTAGTTCGCCGGCAGCTTCTTGTGTTTGTAATTGGCTAGCCATATTCCTTTCTGCCATTTGATTACCTTGTTCTTGCTGCCCTATAGATACACTAGCTTGCTGCATGTTCTGAGCTTGTTGTCCAGCCATTGCTTGAGCCATTGCTGCAATACCACTTCCGCCAGCTGCACCTTGCATTGAATTCATAGTATTTGCAATACCTTGATTTGCTTGTTGAGCTTGAAAGTCAGCTTGCTGTGTGTTAACAGTTAAATCTTCCATGGTATTTTCCATGTCTTTATATACATTAGAAGTATCAGCCATTTCAAACTGTGCCATTCTCATGTTCATATTCTTCTGAGCATCTCTTTGCTCTTGTTTTCTTTTTTTAGATCCTATAATCCCTCCAGCTATTTTTGTGAGGCCGCCAACGCCTTTCATTATACCTCCTATCATAATTTATGTTTTATATTGTATTATTACACGTTATTTACTGCTCTCAAATACCTCAGCTCCAACTGAAAACAATTCTGCATACTTAGTTTGAGTGTTTATAAATTGTGCTTCCGCAAAATATCCCTTCAAAGAACTTACATAGCCTATAGGATTCTTTTTATAATAAATAAAATCCTCGGTATTAGGCGGAGCTACTCCATAAGAAGCGTCCACTATTATATAATATACATTAGTACTTTCATTGTTAACTATAGACGACACAGGTCCCATTCTAACGTGCTCATCTTCGGAGGTATCTACATAGTATATTATATCGTGCAGGTCTAAACCCACAGGAGAGTGATTAGGAAAATTTATTTGTATAGGAGTGTTAGATGCCGCCATAGTTTATTTATTTAGGGTGTTGTACAAACATTATCGGGGCAGCATGTTTGATATATTTTAGCCGCTACAGTTCCCGGTACATTCGAATTAGTTACTCTTAAAGTTGCGTTAGCGTTAGTAGTGTAATCGCCTGCTGTATATTCCCACCATAAAACTTGACTATAAGTTTCTCCTCCAGCTACGGTCATACTTAAAATTTCAAAACTGGTATCGGTAGCAAAGTCACCTTGCCTAGTTGATTGTTTGTTAGGATCTCGCGGATTGTATATATATTGATTTATACGACCAGTCCCTCCTCCTGCTTGGACATCAGTGGGTAGAGTATTAGATGTTTCAGTCCCAGTCACATTGTCGAAAGGACCAGCATTACTTAATCCGCTGGCGAGAATTCCAGAAGTAGCTTTTTTGGTTCCGGCGGCAGTTCCGTGTATTATTTCAAATTTAGTGGCTTTACCAGCCTTAACTAAGAAGGTAAGTATTCCACCGGAAGAATCCAAATTAATAGAGTAATCGGTGATGGCGTTAACAGGAGCATCGGCTAATACACCTCCGCAAGTAACGACTGGAAATAATTGGTCAAAAGTTATTGTAGTGGCCACTCCCGATTCTATGTTCCCTGATATGGTTGCTGTCCACGTTATATCTGAAGTGCCTGTATTAGGTACAATTATAAAATTATGTTGTGCATTACCACTAGTTCCCATTACTGCATTATTAACCACAACCTCAGTGTCTATACCGTTATTCATAGAAATGCTATACGTAGCTCCTGCCGCTCCTTGTACTGTCATTATGTAATTAGTTCCACTTGAAACAACATCTAAGGTGGATCCACTAAACAACGTAACTCCAGTTGCTGGCGTTAATATTTGAGCAACTTTAGGCACGTTTATATCAAACTTATCGCCGGATACATCGGCATTTGTGAATATATAAGTAACAGAGTAAGTTATAGCTATAAGTTCGTTAGCAGCTGTATATGTAGGTGTCTGAGTAATATTATATTGGCCTAAGTTCCCTGTTGTTAATTGTATATTAGGCAGTGCATTTGCTGACCAATAAAATCCTGCTGGAGCTGAATAAGTTCTAGTAAATAATACTGACGAAGTAGCGTTCTCCGCACCTGAAGCGCTGTAGGCTGTGTCTGTTTCAGAAGGAGTTGTAGTTGTTACGCCTGCGTCAATAACACTTGTTAATGTTCCAGCTATAGTTACACCGTCTAAGACTGCATCTCCTATTATACATAATCCTAAATTAAGATTAGCTGCGGGCATCACTAACGATGTATCGTATGTAACTGTGCACAAAACAAACAAACCATCTTGAGTAAAAACCACACTAGTAACCCCCGCTAAGGGTCCATTCCAAGAAAAGTCTCCAGCGGTTACTGTATATCCTGTATTAGCCGTTATTTTTATAACAGCCGTAGGATATAAACTTGATACGTTAGCTGACTCTAATATAGTGTATTGTACTACAGTAGCGGTATAATTGAATTCTAATGATGAATCTTCTGCCATTTTTTATTTTTTAATTAATTATGGAGTGCAATTTGTAAAACTGGGTTTTGCTGACGTGTATTGAAAAGCATTTAATGAAAAACGAACGCAACTAGTAACACCCGCAACACTCCAACTACTTAGGTCTTGGTTAAATCCATTTGGAGATGGATCATTAATATCTTGATAAAACATATCGCTCATATTTACCACATTACCAACATCCCAAGAACTTATATCTTGATTAAAAAGTTTTGCATAGGTAAACATCCCAGACATATTAATCACATTACTCACATCCCAAGAGCCTATATTTTGATCAAAAGCTTCAGTTCTATCAAACATATCCCTCGTATTGGTAACGCTACTCACGTCCCAGGAATTTAAGGGTTGATCAAAAAGCTCGGTTGAAGAAAACATTCTCTCCATATTAGTAACGCTACTCACGTCCCAATTATCGATAGGTTGGTTAAAAGAATCAGCTTGATAGAACATCCAACTCATATCAGTCACATTACTCACATCCCATAAACTTAAAGATTGATTAAATAAAACATCAATACCTGTAGCAGCCCCAAACATACCACTCATATTAGTCACATTACTCACATCCCACGAATTTATGTTTTGGTTGAAAGCAGTAGCAGATTGAAACATACCACTCATATTAGTAACATTACTTACATTCCAAGAACCTATATTTTGATCAAAAACTATAGTATCTTGAAAAGTTCCATTCATACTGTTTACATTACTTACGACCCAAGTACTTATGTTCTGATTAAAAGCTTCAGCGTTTTTAAACATCCGATCCATATTAAGTACATTACTCACATCCCAACTAGCTATGTTGCCGTTAAAAGCGAGAGCATTGAAAAATGTGTCCTCCATATTAGTTACATTACCAACATCTAAATTGTTTAGATTTTGATTAAAATCTCCAGCACCACTAAACATTCGCCGCATATCAGTCACATTACTCACATTCCAAGCATCAATAGACTTATTAAAAGAACCAGCACCGCTAAACATAGCCTCTAAGCTAGTTTTATTACTCATGTCCCACGTACTAAGAGACTGATTGAATGAAACAGCTCCTGCAAACATACTTACAACATCTGTGACACTACTAACATCCCAGGAATTCAACGGCTGATTGAAGTCTGAAGTAACGCTAAACATGCTGTTCATATTTGTAACCCCACTAACATCCCAAGAATCTATATTTTGATTAAAACTGTTCATTTTTTAAAATTTAAGGTTACATTGGGCCTACAATACCTCTAAACATTCCACCCATATTGGTTACATTGCTTACATTCCAGCTGTTTAAAGGCTGATTAAAATCTCTAGCTCCTGCGAACATATCAAACATAGTGGTTACTCCACTTACATTCCAACTGTTAAGAGGTTGATTAAATGTTAAATTTACATAAAAGCATGATTGCATACTAGTTACATTACTCACGTTCCATGCTTCTATATTATTGAAATTATTTACATATATATATTGATTCAGACTTCCAGATAGTAAATAGTCTATATTTGCATTTGCAGCAAAACTAGGGATATCTAATACTTCAGAAAAATCCATATTTATAGCTCCATGATTACTATTAGAAATAGCTCCAAAGCTTAACCTCTCAAATTGCATAGGATCTCCGAATTGAACTAGTTTAGTATAAAGAGAAGCTATGGAATTAGTTAAATTGCCAAACACTATTTTAGAAGATCTACCGCTTATTTGTATCGTGTAAACTCCAGTATCTGTATACGTATGGGTTCTACCCGCATAAGAATTAGTAGATGTACTACCATCTCCCCAATTTATAATACCTGAATATGTTCCCGTGCTATCGTAAGGTAATTCTACACTTGTAGATGTAGCCGTTGTAGTTACTTCAAAAGTAAGAGGACCTGTGCCAGACTCCGAACAAAAAACATTAATTGTGTTATATTGTACAATCTCTGTTATAATTCCGCTAGAGTTATATATTATAAAATCGTAATTATCTGGAGGATTAACGGAGGTATTGTTAGGGTCGAGGGCTGCATCGTTAGGAATTTCCACACGAGTCGTTGAAGGTACATATAAACCTAACCCAGCTGCTGTTAAAGGTTGTTCAGTATTGTAATCATATAATTGCGTGCCTACTTGTAGCCCAGCTGTTGCAAAGTACTTAAACTCAATTCCGTCTTTAATAATATTAGTGTAATCACTTGATACATTGTAAAATCCTTCTATTATACATTTTGCATTAGCCGCGTCTGTTTCTCTAGCAATGGTTATATCGTTTACACCTACAATTTGGTCCCAATCAGTCCATAGCCTTAATTCTTCGTCTGGGTCTGTAGAAGAGCCGGTATTACTACAGTTAAAATCTATAAAAGTAGTTAATAAATAGTTTTGTGGATCAGAAGTTGTTTCTGTAGAATAACCTAAGCCAAAAGCTTCTCCACATACCGCTAGTGTTTTTATGTGATTAAAATACTTGCCTTCTTTATTTTCAAACTCTTTTATTTCTCCTGCTTCTAAGTTTGTTCTAACATAGTTTACATACCACCCTGCATTTTTAATTCTAGTAGATGTAGGGCGCCATCCTTCTGCGTTAACTTCAGCTATAGAATACCATTCATCAGTATTGTTTTTTTCGTATTCTAACTCTCTTGATTTAGTGCCGGAGTAATTTAAAGCTGTATAACCTTTAACTATATTAGGAGAGTCATTTACAAGAACGTTAAAAGAACTTACATACTGTTCTCCGTAAAAGTTGTTGTATAAAGGATTCTCGCCATGAACCCATATCAATCCCTCTTTAAATGTAAAATATCTATCGTTTAAAGAAACACCTGATTCTGGCATAAAAGATTTTCTACTAGTCCATCCGTCTACAGACTCTTTAAAAGAAACTGTAGTATGCACATAATCTTCTGTAGCTGGTGGATTTTGTACATTATCCTCACAAGCTGTAGACAAGTTATCCGATTGAATAGGGTTAAGTTTAGTGTTCCACTCGGAACCTAGTGTAGGTAAGCTTAAATTATATAATCCGTTATCAGCATCGTAAGTTCCTAGTAAAGTACCATTGAGTTTTAAAACATCTGCAAAGAAATCACCCATTCCTTTGTTAGATATTTCCGTCAAACCATCTCTAGACAATCTTAGAACTGTTCCCCTGTTCTTATCTGTAAAGTATAATCTAAAGCCATAGTCTGCAAAAGATTCTGGATTTTTAGATATACCAAATTCACCAGCATAAGGAGTTGCTTGCCCTAAAACATTGTTGTTAGATGTTATATTTGAATTGCCATCTGCATTAAATAAAGCATCTTTATTGGCTAATACTCTAAAACATTTATCTTCACATAAAGTTATAAGATCAGTGTCCCTAGCGTGTAACTTTTGTATAGTCCCATACACAGGGTTAAGATCTTTTGTAATAGGTTGAGCTTGTATAAATTGGTTTAATCTGTTTATACCTGATGTAGAATTGTATATTTGCGAAAATATAAACCCGCTGCCTTTCCTTTCTTCGCCGTAAGGATCCGCTAATATAGAAGATACCGTAGCTCCTTTGTCTATAGTAACAGCATTATAATCATCTCTAATCCTATTTGATTCTACCCCGTTACCATAACTAAAACAGTTATACCATTTTAATTCAACAGGGTTCTTATAGTTTGCTATAGCTAAAGAATCACTAGCTTGATAGTATAAATCAAGATCTACCGCTTCTTTAGGTTCCGTTTCAAATATAGCGGGGTTATTAGATGTAAGAAGTCTTTCTCCTTTTGGCACCACTGGTTTTACAGCTTGTATCACTATATCTGCAGCAGCTTCTAGATGCTCTGTGTATGAAGAATTACCATTAAAACCTGGCGCATATTGCCAGAATACAGGTCTATCTAATCTGTACAGTACTGTATAGGAAAAGTTACGATGTTCACCTTCGTTAGTTTCACCTCTTTTATGCCAGAATCCATAAGCCTCCTCTATTGTATAAATTTCCGACACCTCCCCATCTGGCTCGTACAGAAACCTAACAGAATTTCCTGTTGCTAGAAAACCATTTGGAGATACTGGTCTACTTGTTGCATAACTACCTGGAATAACAATTGGACCTAAAGGTCCGGGCGCGGTGCCTGACATAGAGTCAATATATTTAGGTGGGACATTGTCTCCATCTCCTTTTATTCCGACATAACTATACCCAAAGTATTCGCTGCCATTTGTTATAGGACCAAAATTTTGAAAAAAATCGTATTGTCCGGGTAGCACTCCCCCGGGATTGTTAATATAGCTTCCTATAGGTCCCTCAGGGGGAGAAGGCGCACCTCCAGTTACACGTTCTCCATCCATCCAAACTCCCTTCCCCGCAACATAATGAAATCTAGTAATACCATTATTATTCCCCGATCCTGAAGTTGAATAGTTATTTCCCCAATCAATCCAGTAATACCCAAATTGGAAGTTTCTGCCAGGCCCAACTTCCCCTTGATTTCCATTATTAGATAATGTAAAAGAAATACTACCTAATATAGAATATTCAGGATCCAGAGCTTGAAATGATTTCATTATATTCGCATCAAATTCAATGTCTCTAGGTATTTTTACAAAAAATCTACCTTGATATTCTGGTTTTGTCTCCTCTTTATCTCCTATTATTCTTATAGAAAAATTAGATCCTACTGATACACTTGCTAAAAACGCAGCATCTGCTCCTATTCCTCTGTCTAAAGATAGCTCGTAAAGAGTTGTTGAGTCGGTGGGTTGACTAACAACCTTATAATCTTGAACATCGTATTCATCTGAAACAAAGTTACCTACCGCAAAAACAACTTTATTACCCGCAAAATTTGGAGCAAACTGAGGGTTTGTACTAGGGTTTGGGCCTACAAAAGCAAAGCCTAGAGAGCCTACTTCCATAGAGGATTGACTTACTACGCTTTCAGTACCTAATGATAAACCTACAGTTTTTATAAAATCCGGAGCTTCATTAGATATAGACATAACCCTATACCGAGTAGTCTTAGATATAGGTATATTGTTGTCGTGTTGCTTTTTCGCTATTAAGTAGGACTCTTCTGATATTTTATTTCTTTCCGAAGAAGGAAAAGAAAGCCAAACATTACCGTCTTCGGCGTCGTAGTATCTGTCTAATGCTAAATTATAGTATTCGTTAGAAGTTTCTTTTAAAAACACCTTATAATGTGTTGCAAATGACGGAGGATCGTTTGAAGGCTGTGCTATAAGCCTATTAAAGCCACTAGATGAAGCAATACTTAATTGCGTTCCTGCTTCTTTGTTTGTAAAAACAGGAGTTTCCCTACCGTATTTATCTATGTAAACAATACCCGCTTGATAAGTTCTCATTGATTTAACAGAAAACAAAGGCTTACCAACGTTATTAATATTGTATTCGTTAGATATAGAGCTTAAGGTTAGTTGAGTAGTAGGTACGTTATAATTTTGCAAATAATTGCCGTACACTATCCTGTTGCCTATCATTTCTTGAGCTTGAGCTTTTCTAGGTACATTATCCCAAGGTCTTAGTATTTGATTACTTTCTACTAATGCGCCTATCAATTCTGTTTCAACTTCAAACTCAGTTATAAGAGCAGGAGGAGACGCAGTATCGTAAGATTCGTCTTTTAATAAAGTATCAACAATATATACAGCTGAACTGTTTGATTCTTTATAAAGTATATCAACTTCCTCAACACTATCATCTCCCCATTCTATATCCTTTAGTATAAGCTTACGAATATTGTTTATCATTCCAATATTATAACCTTCTCTAGACTCGTAGCTAAATTCCCCCCCTAAAAAAGCAACCTCAGAAAAAGGAGAAAACGTGGAATATTCATTATCTATATATTTCCATCTATAAGCAAACCTAGGAAATACATCTTCAAACATTGCGTCCTCTTCTTCTAGTAACGCTTCCCAAGTAAGAGTTTGTATACCACCACTTCCATTATCAAAAGTGCCTATATCCGAAGATATGGCTTGTATTTCAGCCTTCCACCAAAGTCCTATCCCAGTAAAATCTTGAACTAATCTAATAGATACACTGTATTCTTGATCCGTAAAAGACACGTCACTTGAATCAAATGTTAAAATAACAGTATCTCCTACTCTCCAAGTATTTAGAGGTAGAGATGAATTTTGAAAGTTCAGAGACAAATAACCATCCCACCCGTTTAAACTAGAACTATCGTAATAAGTAGCATCTTCATCGATATTAGTTTGCCAATCGTATCGGGTTGGCAAGGATTCCCTAATTAGCGGAACAAGAGCATCCGTAGCGTAAGTAAAATTCACTCTATTATTAGAAGTTCCTGGATTATACACACCATAAGTAACAAGGTTTGTTCCTGTTCCAGGGCTGTCACCTCTTGAGCTAGCGGACATGTCCAACGTAAGCGCTGTAAGTGGTGATTTTTTAATAACCGTTACATCTGCTTCAACAAAATCAGGTCTACCGTTTAAATTAGCGCTATATGTTTGACTAGTGCTATCATAAGATGGTATTTTTGTTTGTGTTACAAAGTTTACAGAACCTCTTTTAAATTTATCAATATTTATTGTTTTAGGCTCAGAGTTATTATCTGTCCAAAACAATAGGTTGTCAATAATATTTATAGCAGTAATTAAATATTGTGAAGAAAAGTTTAATACATTGTTAGTGTCTACAATAACTGGTTCTATTTTGCCGTTTTTAAAAGTATATTCAGCAATACAATCAGCTTCTGTAGAAGTTATAAACCAATATATTTTATCTGATTTGTCGTCAGTAAAAGAACCTATACATTTTGCATTAGTTAGTGAGTCTATATAGTTATTATTCCATTGAGGCTTACCTCTTAATTGAGAATTACCCGGTACATTCTTTAAGGAACCTGCATTGCCATTATCTGAGTTTGCTAAATCTAAATTTAAAGCATCTCGGTATTCACCATTTGGAACAAGTCTTTCATCAAGATCTTTGTTCATTCTTCCAGCCTGGAAAACATGTACAAACTCTGGCATATATTAGTGTTTTATGATTTTAGATTTATTACGCATAACTTGAGTAATCTCCTCTATCTTTATATTTGATAATCTTAATTTAGCATTTCTTCTTGCGGCAGCTAGTTCTCTTTTGTAACGAGCTACTAAATACTCAGGGGTATTAGCTCTTGTAGAAAGAATTGCAAAAGCTATATACTTATACAAAGCTTCTTCTGCAAACTTGTGCACCACCATTTCCTCATCAGTAGCTAATCCGTCTGATATGTATTTTAATGTAACTATTTTACCTACAAAGCTAGAATCAAAATATATAATTCCAGCTAACTGATCTATATAAAATACTCCGTTTGTTTGTGCTTGTTCAGGAGAAAGCCCATATCTTCTTCCAAATCCTCCTTGGTTTAAATTGTCCTCTAATTCTTCAAGGTCGCTAGTGTTTGTTCTTTGTTTTTGAAATCTTCTCCTTGTTTCAGATTCTTCAGCTGTTAATATTTCCCCACTCTGCTCATCAAATAAATATTCAAATTCATCATCTTGTAGTATAGGCACCGGATTAGAAGTCTTACTGGTTGGGTATATAATGCGTTCTATGCCCTTAGAATCCACCCAAACTAATTTTACATAGTTTACGTAGTCTATAGGTAATATGTAGTTTAAGGTTGGCCCTATTTCAATCTCTGCGGATTTCATAGAAGGTAATATATCAAAACTAAATTCCTGCAACCCTCTTTGAGCGTGAAAAGCTACCTCGGTTCTTTTTACTTTAGATATGTTTTTTTCCAAACCTACATAAGAAATCATAAAGTTATTTATAATATCTCCTATAGCAGTGAATTGATAGTCTCCATAATTTTCGTCAAAGCTATTCCATTGACCATCAGGACCTAAGTAATATTGTTCGTCAGTTTGTGTTATTAAGCCCATGTATTATGATTTTTGTTGTTGTATTGTTTCTTGATCTTCTTTATCAAAAACTTGGTATAAGCTTAAGTCTTTTATTAATATTCCACATAATTCTAGTATTTTAATTACTAGCTCAGTCTCTTCTGCAACATCTAATTCAAAATTAGTACTGTTAGTTGGATCATAAAGAGGCTCGTTAAATATAGTTTCGTGTGCCCACAGTACTGAAGCGGGTTTTCTAACATATTGAGCACTTACTCCCGTAGTAAGCAAAAGAGTACCTTTTACCTCTATGAGATTTGTGCCACTTGTTTTATATATAGGCCTTGTGTCTGTTGGTTTTGTTAAAGGAGATTGATTTATGTATATCCATTCTTTAGGCGTAACTCGCTCTACTTCTATATTATTATATAAAACAGCGCCTAATTGGTACATATTTATAGGTAATTGAAATTTACCCGAGTCAGCGGTAAGAATGCCGACCGTTTCAAATATAGATAACTTCTTTTCAAGAAGCTCTATCATATCTGAATATTCTGTTTCGTTGCCAGGTATTCTACCAAATTGATTAATATCGTAGAAGTACTGCTCAAATAAATCTAGCTGAGCTTGATTAGCAAACAGATTAAATTCTTGAGGCGTAACATACCCTCGTTGTTCTTTATTAAGTATCGCTGATACTCGTTGATAAACAGTATTTATATTTACGCTCATGTGTCTTTTTTTATTATTATAATAGTTAGGCCACCGTTAAGCAGCCTATCTACTATAAAGGTGACTTAGTAAAGTCTTTTTAGTATTGCTTTATATACTTCCATTCCTTCATCTGTCTTGAAGAATGCAGCTAAAGCGCTATATGGGTGTTCGTCAAAAGGTACAGTCATTAACTTTCTGTTTCCTTCGCCGTAAGTGAACGTTCTTTGATCGACTGATAATGCAATTATTTTAGCTTCTACAGCTTTAATACCAACATTTCGTAATTGAACATTGTCGTCGTTAGCTAGCTCTATGAATAAAGCCGGCTGTCTTTTAGCAAATATCATAAGATCTCTCTTTAGTTCGCTAGACGATAAGTTATTAACTTCGCTTCCGTATTCAGCTCTTAATATAGCTTCTCCCATGTCAATATCCATGCTCTTAGCTATAGTTAATGCTTCAAGCTCTAATTCAATCCAATCTAATTCATTTACAGAAACTTTTACTGGATCAAATTCGTAATATATTTTATCCCTTAAAGGATGATATAAAGATAGTAATTTTTGTAAAGCTACATCTTCTTTCTTTACTTTAACCATTCCATTCCTCATAGCTATTCTACCTAATGTCACAGCCCCTTTTTGTTCGTCTACAAAAGGAGACTTCTGATTTGTAGCATAACGTAATTCTCTTTGATATCCTTTTTCTTCGTCAAACCACAATAACGGTTTTCTTTGAGAATGCTTTGAGGGCAACGTATATAAAAGAGGAGATTTACCGGTTTTTAAAACATAAGTTCTATCCCTGTATTCCCATTTTGGTTTTACTGGTTCTGGTGATTTCAGATGTTTCCAATCTTTTGTTGTTTCAGTTGGTTCAACTGCTTTCACTACTTCTTCTATAGACTCTTCAAGGTCTACTTGTTTTGCAACCGCTTTTTTGGGTTGTACTTTTTTATTTGGCATGATATAATATTATAAGATTGATAAAAATAGTGGCCAGGGACCAATGATCCCCGGCACACTAATAAATTAATTATGTATTCTTCAATAAAATGAAGTTGTTTGCGGCTTGTACGCATAAACATCTTTCTGATAAGAAATGAACGTTCATTGCATCTTCGTCACTTGTAAAGTTTCCACCTACAGATCCTGTGATCCAAGACTTCATTTTTCTATCATCTGCTTCAGAAGCTCTGTAACGGATATGTAAGAAAGGTCTTGAGATGTTTTTACCTAACATTTGATCGTAAACTGTTGAAGTTCCAGCAGGAACAACTACACCTTCGATATCCCCAACTAATCCTCTAGTTGTAGCATCATTTAAGTATTTCCAGTCTGTCTTATAGAAATCGTAAGATCCTCTACGGAATCCACTGAATCCTAAGTTAAGTGCCATGTCTTCTGAATTTTCGAATACACCGTAAGATGTTCCTCCAGTTCCGTAAGAATTTTGAGCAGCTAACATATTGTCAATACCTAAAGAAGTTGCGCGATCTAAGAATAACATATTCTCTTCGATAGCTCCTTGCTTATCAAGCTCACCTAAGATAGCGTCAAAATCGCTTAATCCTAAATCTCCTCCAGTTCCGAAATCAGCATCTGTGTAAACAAGACCTCTGTTTTCTAATGCAGCGAATAGTCCGTCAGAACCTGAAATTTCAGTTCCTCCTCCTAATCCAGCAGCTGGCGTGATTGCATTTGCAGCTTTTTCAGCTTCAATCATAGCCATTTCTAAGTGATCTTCGAAACGAATACGTGACTCGTGCTCAGACTTTAAATACCATAAGTATCCAGAAGTTCCAGCTTCAGTAGTTACTTCTACCCATCCAATTTGTGCTGTATCAGATCCGCTTACTGCGTATTTGTTACGTAAAATGATTGGTTTGTTGCTAAACTGCTCGAAAGCTGCATCAACAGAAGTTCCTGCATTTGATGTTCCTTTTGCATACTCAGATCCATATACGAATACTTTTACGTTTGAAGTACCAGTAACCGTAATGTTTCCTGCATATCCTGCTATTGTTAAAGTAGCTACTCCACTTCCTGCAACAGCTACAGCACTTACGTATGCTTTTTCAACTGTTAGTCCAGTAGAATCAGCGATAACGATAGTATCTCCAGGTCCAATTAAGTTTTTACTAGCTCCGCCTACAGCAGGAATAGTAATTGAAGTTGCAGATACAACGGTAACATCGTCATAAGCAATATGTAAACGCCCTTGCTCAGACCATACTACTTGGTCAGATGCCATAGGCATTTCAGCTCCTACCATACGTAAGAACCCAGAGATAGTACGATTTCCGTAGCGCTCTACTTCTTTCTCGTATACTTCTGGTAAAAATTGTTGTGTAAAATCCATGTCCCCTAGGGCCAGGTAGTTGTCGTTAAACAACGTTTGTGTTGGTCTGGGTGTTAAGTGCGCTAATGCCGCTGCACTCCCAGTAAATGATCCATTTGCCATTATTTGTAAAGTTTAGTAATTATTATTTTCTTTTTTTAATTCTAAGCTTCGTAGTTGACTCAAATTTCCCTGGTACAGATTTAACCGACCATCCGTTAGGTGGCTTAACATTTTCGTGAGTACCTCTTGGGCTCATGTCAATGTTTTTAGATTTTTCCATACTTGTTTTCATTGCATCCGCTTTACCTTGTTCATAAAAGTGATTTGCAATTGCATCGGGATTCATTGCTGTAAATAAAGACTTGTGATATCCTTTAGCATCTGCCATTTCATTTTTGTCGTTTAAGAACTTCTTAACGAAATTTGAAATGTCTCCTTGCTTAGACTTCACTCCCTCTACATCATTGACTTTATACCTAAATTTCTTTTCTCCAACCTCGAAATCAAAACCTTTGAATTCATTAGAAAATAGTTTTTCAGTTTTGTCATTAAATATAGATGTTTGTCTTTCTCTATCTACTGTCAACTTCTCACTATCTTGGTTATAACGATCGAAAAAATCAACCGCCTTTTTTTGTTCTGGGCTTAACCGTGACCCAGCTTTTATTTCTTCGTAGTACTTGCCTTTTAAACCTTCTAAGTGATTCTTAGCTTTAGCTAATTCTTCTTTCCTAGCTAATTTTTTTCTACGTATATCTCTTTCCTCGTCCATATCTTCGTCAAAATAAAACTGGTCTTCCATGACAAATCCTATTTCCTCTGAATCTAAATGAGGTTTTGTGTTTTCGTAATACTCTCTTAGTAATTGATCTTCGTTAAGAGAACTATAATCTGTATTAAGATTAACATAATCTTTTAGACTCCCTCCCGTGTCATTAATAAAGTCAACTACTTTTTGAATGTTTTCAGGTAAGTCTATACCCACAGCCTCTTCAACAACAGCTTGTTCTATCTGCTCTTCAAGTTCCTCAACTTTCTCTTCAACTTCTTCACTTGTTATCTCTTGTAGGATTGGTTGAGACTCTTCTTGAACTACTTCCTTACTAACTGGTGGTTCTACAGGGGCATCGACTTCGTTAGCTTCTGCTTTATTTAGTTGACTTAAATCAACTTTTATTAATCCATTGTCCTCCTGTGTTATAGGAGCTACTTTTTGGGGCTGTTCTACTTCCGTATTTTCAACCTCGGTTTTTACTTCTTCTTCCATGATAAAATATTATATAATTATTACTATTATTATTACCTAGGATCACCAGATCCTAAGTTGAAGTTACCGTTAAGAACATCGTTTCCAGCGGATTCAAAGTTCTTAGGCATGGTGTCATTTTGTCTTTGATTTATCAGTTCGCTTTGTTGAGTTGCTTGTATCTTAGTTCTTTCGTCTTTACGATCTTCCCTGCTGCTTGCTTCTTCTTTTTTTCCTTGAGTTTCTAGGCCTTTAAGTTGCATATTCATCTGAAATTCAAGATTCATCAATTCTTTTTTAGCATTTATTTCAGCTTGCATTTTGTCTAAATCTATCTTAGCTTTCATTTGTTCTAGCTCCATTTTCTGTTGCATCAACGCTTGTTGCTTTTGTACCTCAGCTTGAGCAGCAACTTGGGTAGCCTGAGCGTTAGCTTGAGACTGTGCCTGTATGTTTTGCTGTTGTAGCTGTTGCTCTCTTTCCTGTTTCTCAACTCTTTTGATTTTTAGAAGCTGGTTAGCTAGTTTTATATTTTGTATTTCTCTTATATCAATAGCATCCGTTAAATCTATTAATCCCGCTTGTAATGCTGTTTGTATGTTATTTTCTAGTACAGCTTTTTGTTCTTCGTCCGGTTGTAATTCAACAAATATACCAAAATCGTATAAATACAATTCGCTCATCTCCTGCAATATTGCCACGTTTTGATTGCCTATCTTATGTATAAACGCTTCTCTTGTAGGTGAATACTCTAGTATATCGGATATTCTAAGTGATAAATTTTCGCATAAATCTTTTGCTAAAAACAAAGTAGCATCTAGTATATGTCTTGTAGCCGTGTTAGAGTTAGCTGCTGCTAACTTTTGCACTCCCACCAATGCTCTAGCGTCTGGAGTACTGCCATCTCTAGCTTCGTTTAATCCGGTTACGTCTCTTATCATTTGCATATAATAATTATATGTTTGAATAAGGGATTGTAACTTAGCGCCGCCCGAACCAGACTGTAATTCTTGAATTGGTACTTTGCCGGGATTCATATCTCCCTCTTGAGTAAATGATCTACCAATTACAGAACCCGTTTGAAAAAACATATTTAATGCTTCTTGTGGGTTATAGTTCGTGCCATTACCTAAATCAACCTCAGCTAATCCGTCGGCATCTAAATAAACACCGTCTGGTACCATTCTAGATAAAACTTGTTGCAGCTTAAGATGAGTAAGCTGTATCATATCGGCAAAACCTGTGATGCGAGATACAATACTTTCTATTCTACCTTTATACATTCTAGGAGCTACAATACTATAATTCATTTTAACCTTAGTATAATCGCTTTTAGGTCGTATCATATTCGTGGCTACCTCCCACTTCAAGGTTTTACCTCCTAATATTTTAACGCCCTCATATAATACCTCTAAAGATCTAGATAGTTTTTGTATGCCATACTCCTCATACATTTCTTCAGGAGGATTAAACTCATCTGTTTTAGGTATTAACTTAGCTGCTCCGGTTGCAGACTCTTTTACTTTATATACTTCGTTGGAATATGTTTTGTAATTATAATATAATACCTGTACGGTATTAGAATCGTCTTCGTCATTATTAGTTAATGTTCTATCATAAAATCCGTTGTTTTGATACGATTGCCCGGATATTTCATTCAGATCATCATTAGTTAACCACGGAAACTGTTTCTTTAATTCGTTTAGATGCACGCTTTTAACTTCTCCTACATAATATATGTCATCAAAGTAAGGTGACTCAGTGTATGACCACACTAAATTAACAGGATCAACATATTCAATAGTAGCTCCCTCTGATTTTGTAAACCCATTCTTTACGGCAGCAATTCCTATTGTAGCTAAATCGTAGGTGCATCTTTTCTTAGTCAAGTCATACTTGTTGCCGTCAAGTAAAGTGTTTATAGCTTGCTCTTCCGCTAGTTCAACTTCTTGCTTATAGGAAAGTTGCATGTGTAGATTAAGTTCTTCTTGATTCTTAGGTAAATCTTCTGGATTGTTTTCAAATAAATTAACGCCAAACTCAGCCTCTACATACTCACCTAATTCTTTTGTTTGCATATCTCTAAGTATAGATTCCATATACTTAGTTCTTTTATCTACGCCATAAGGGTCTTGAGAATAAGCCTTTATATCAAACATTCTTTCAGATATACCATTAACTAGTATGTCTACAAACTTGGGTATTATAGGTACAGGTTTCCAATCTAGATTAAGATAAGACAAATCTCCATTTATAGAAAGCTCGTCTTTATATTTCTGTACTCCTTGCTCTCCCCTTGCGTATAATCTTAAATTATGAAAAGTGTTTTGATTACTTTTAAATCGTCCGATACCATTATCAGAACGAAACCATTCGTTTTCTATTGCTCTGCCGACTCTAGTCCCATAGTCTAGACTCATCTTTTCAGAATCACTAGCTATCTGGCTTGGAAAAAAACTTGTTATAACTGACTCAGCCATATTTTTATTTTTCTATTAATTTCGAAATACTTCCAGCATTGGAATATTTGCTTATTTTTAAATTCAACCTTTGCTTTGGTTGATCCACTGCAGGGCTATATAAATGTCTATTAACAGCCATTATAGCTAAACCTGAACTTATAGCAGCATCAAACTTGGTCCTGTTATTTATATCAAATTTAGCCCAATCATTAAGAGTAGTATTAAAATACATTCCTCCGTATTGGCCGTCTTCTTTTATACCTACATGTCTATCTATATAAGATTCAATTGCAGCAGCGTGAGCTTGCTTTATGTCTTCGCTGGAGTTTGGTATTCCACCTATTTCTTTTTCTGTCTTTGACAGTTTATTCCATACTTTGTCAGGTCTATTCATAGAATAACCTCTATATCCTCTTCGTTTTAAATAATACAACAATCTAGGTTTATTGTTCTCACATAAAATAGGCATGCCATAAAAAACTAATGCCATAAGGACATCTTCAAAAAACATCTCAGCTGTTTGAGGTCTGGCTAAATACTCTAGAAAAAAAGTATTAGGAGGAGCATCTTCCATCGAGAATTTCGTAAGTCCATGAAGCGCGCCTTTAGATCCTCTACCATCTGTTGTACCACTAATATCATAACTATCACAACCAAAACTACCAATGTGACTATTGCCTGGCGACTTGAAACCATTCTTAACATATTGTTTGTTTTGCAAATTTAATCCAGGCACCCAGGAAATATTAAATCTACCCTGGGGGTTTGGTGTGAATTTAACTTTTGTATCTTTAACTCCGTTTTCCCAACTAAAGCTGCCTTGTGTCAATACTCCTGTATGCTTTAGATCTTCATTGTAATCTATTTGCTCATATATTTTTACTAAGTTATATAAGCTATTTTGTGTTTCATCACGGAAAGCATGTTCTGTAGTCCTTGGAAATTGCCTGTAATGCTCGTTTAAGCCGTCCTGGTCACCTTTTAATCCTTCTGCTTCATTATGCCAGTGCTCAAGCACTCCAACCTCAATAGGATCACCGTATGGACCTTCTATAGATATCTTTGGAGTATCAAATACGGGCATTCCGTACTTGTCAATGAATCCCTCATAATTCCATTCCATAGGAATGAATAAACTATAGAGTCCAGATTTTGTTTGACCATTCTTGTTTCTTTTATTTATATCCGAAGACTGATATAGCTTTTTAAAATTACTACCTCCTTTATCTAAAGCGTTTGACGTTGATCCCATCATGCACTTACCAATGATTCTACTACCTAGTCTTAAACAAGTTTTTGTTACTCCCCAGTTATTAAGTATATTGTTAGGTCTTTCCCATTTGCCGCTTTCATCATGAACTAATAACTTTAGTTTTTCACCATCATAACTGTTATCACCTGTATTTTTATAATCTATAGTTGTATCTAATCCTTCTAACGCTATTTTATATGGATCCGTGCTTTGTATAGATCTTCTTGTCAACCTAGATGCTGGAACTCTATATGCTAATTCCTGCTTTGGTCGATCCATACCGTCCTGGATCGGTTTAAAGAAAAACGGATAGTTGATAGATATGGGTACAACCTTGTCTGTAAACATTTTCTTCGCATCCGCCCCGGATTTCGACAATATCCCAAAGCGGGCGTCACTAGATGCCGTAGCTTGGTTAATTGTTTCTCCCGACGCCATAAATGAGAATCCGGAACGTCTATTTTTAAGGTAACAAATACCGTAACAACGTGGATCTGCCTTGCAGGCTTCCCAGAATATATAGAATAATCTATTTGATTCACGAAAGTCCGGTAATCCCACGTCGATCTTTGACCATTGCAGGTACATGTAATGAGTACCAGTAATATAAGTCTCAATATTATTATTAATAAACCAGTGACCTTTTTCCCTTCTTTCAAATTGTTCGTCTATATAAGGCTCCCACCTTTCTTTGAAACTATCTAAATAATCTTTCCATTCAAATATACTCTGTATTCTTTTTAACTCTTTAGGATACTCTTCTGGCTTCCACAAGTTATCGCCTTTGATTATTTTTTTAGGAGCTTTTGGCAAAGCTATTTTTAATCCCTGTATATTATATATTTCTCCTATTTGTCCTGTTCTACTTATAACTACTACATCAGATTCTTTATCATAACCGTATTTCCAGTTTTTCAAACTATTACGCTTAGATAGTACATTCCTTTTTATAGGAGTTATTATTGAGTAAAGATCTTGCTTATACATTACTTAGCTCTCCTTTCTGCAAACCCCTTATAAGTTTTTTCTTTTGAATCTTCTTTAGGTTTTTCGTTTAAAATATCTTCTTCAGCTTGAATTCTATTTAGTATTTCAAAAGCATCAAATATAGCTAACTTTTTTGTAGCTGCTGCGTTTTTAAGTTTGTCAGCAGATAGATCATCATCAGAATCAACAATAGCTTCCTTAGCTACTTTTATCAATTCCTCCACTGCTTTTTGCCCAGCTTGGATTATATTCCTCTTCGTTTCCTTGATATTCATATTTTATTGTGATTTGATTAGTAGGCACTCTATACATTTTTTTGCCTTCCACAATAAATTCGTATTCTGCACCTGGCTTAAAGCCAACTAAATCCCCAACTTCTATAGACTTAAGTTCTGGATCTTTATATTTTAATATACCAATTCCTTCTTTTTCTAGATCAATAGAAAACATTTTTGTTTCTTTTATAGGTTGAACAAAATTAAAACCCTTGCAAGCTTTCCAATCTTGATCATTTTTAAAAGCAAATATTTGATTTGGTTGAACAAAGTATTTGTCTTCCTCATAAAAGCTTCTAGAGTTCTTTTCCTTACCTCTTATATCTCTAAACCTTCTAAACACATTGTGATGTAATATTATTAAATCACCTTTACGTATGCTTGTGTCATTAAAATAAGGTTCAGAAATAACTAAACCTACTCTAGATACATAAGAGTGGTTTTGCAATTCAGTATTAAGTATCAATTCAACTCCATCTATATTTAGCTTATTGTCGTATCTACCTTCAGATGGCTCTACAACAAAATCGGTGTAGCCTTTCATTAATACTCTAGATTATACTCTATTGCAATTGCCATGTTTTTATTAAAATCTTTCCAGGGCAATATTTCGTCTTTTTTAGATATATATATTGAGTACTTACTATCTTCTTCAATTATACTATCTATAGTATGACCACCATACACTTCCTGTCCAACAGAATAGTGCATGGCGTCACTCTTATAATCTCGCCCTATACTAATCTTGCGTATTAGGTACATTGTCTTTTATTTCACCATTAGATAGATCTACAACAACATCTCCGTAATTAGATTCTAGTTCTGACTTTAATTTGTTTAACTCCATAACCTTTTCCTTCATTGAAGATATAAGATCACTTTTTTGAGCTTCAATTCCACCTACTTGCATTTGAATATTATTAACCTGTTCTATCGCTACTTTAATTTTTAGTAACTCATCAGATGTAATAAATCTTTGTCCTATTACAGGCACGTCTTGTTTTTTTGTTCTTTTTTTTGTCATTTTAATTAAATTTAATATTAATATTCCGTTATTTTACTTATTACGTGTTTTTGCTTGTTATTGATTTAGCCTTTTCATAAGAACGTCCTACAAAGTAAGCTCCGTATGTTGTAACCAATAGAGTTTGAAATATAGGTATGTATTCTTCAGCTACTTTGAACTCCCCTATATTGCCATCAAAAAAAGCACAGGCAGTGAATATAACTGTTAGATATATAAGAACCATAGGCCGTATATTCTTTGATAAGAAAGAATCAGATTTCATATCTGACTCCCACCTTTTAGTTACTTCCCTTTGCGCATCTGCTTCAGCTTTTTGCAATATAACTTCTATTGCTTGTTTAGCTTGTAGCTTTTCTTCTTTGCTTGTTATAAGGTTATCGAGAACGCTGCCAACTTCTTTGACAACGCTCCCGGTAAGCCATGACCATATTTTGTCCATTTATCTTTTAGCTCTTCTTGCCGTTCTATTTGCAATTCTTTTATTTCTTCTATTGTCCCTGTTCTCTTGTCTAGTCTCTTGCCTATTTGATCTGTTTTCTTGTCTAGTCTCTTGCCTATTTGATTTGTTTAATTTTCTTGTTTCTACCCTAACTTCTTTTTTGGTTTTTACTACTTTAGGAGTTATTTTTATTTCAGGAGTTTTAGTCTCTAGCGATTTTTTTGCTGAAACTTTAGGTTTTTTAACTTCTTGAGTTTTAACTTTATTATCTAATACTTTTGCCTTAGGTTTTTTTGCACGATACTTACTGCCTACACCTTTTACATCTTCCATTTTCTTAGGATTGTAAGTTTTCTCTGTATTTTTTTCAGATTTTACAGTAGCTCCCGCTCCTTTCCCGATTTTAGTATTACTAGAAGTAGTAGTGCTTTTTTTGCCTTTTCCTTGACTTTTTAAATGAGCTTCTTTTTTATCATTTAACATTTTTTCCCGCTTAACTCTGTTAGCAGCTTGACCTTCGCTGCTTGCATTATAAAGAAATCGATCGACAATAGTAGGGCCCGCTTCTTTTTTAATTTGCTCTACGGTTTTGCCTTGTTTTCTAGCTTTTTTTTCGTATCCCGTTTCTTTAAGGGGAGACACCTTCATGGGCACACCCATTGCTTTTAAAAGAGGAGCTACTATTCCGCCTTTAGTTCCTTTTTGAATCTTTGCTGTAATCGGAGTACAGCCTTTTTGTTTGTATGCCATCTTATTTGTTTTTGTATGGTAATAATTTGTTTAATACTTCTTTTCTTTTAGCACAACCACAACCGCCTGGGATTTTGTCGGCTAATCTTTTTATGCCAGTTGCTTTAGTAAATTTTTCTATCGAGTCCCCTAGTCCTTTTGATTCCATTAGCATTTCCAGTTTCTTCTAGCAATATCATTTGGACAATCCCCATTTTTGTCCGGATCTTTGCATTTTTTAATACCTGCAGACCTAGCACAATAAGATTTTTTCCTTGACCCACCACCGGGTTGAGGCGCTTTTAAATTGCCCCCAGTTTTATTGTTATAGGCTCTTCTTTCAGAGGCGCTCATGCCTGCAGTATAAGCCTTAGTTCTTTTAAGTGGAGTGTCAGGAGCTGATTCTATTTTAGCTTTTAAATGGTCTGGTAATTTATTTTGATTTCCCTTTAAAGCCTTAGCTAATGGTGTCCTTGGGTTTTGAGAGTATGCCATAATTATTACTTTTTAAAATAGTTTTTCTTCATGGGAGATTTATTCATTCCAAATGGAGATCCATATTTTTTAATAAACGAATCACCGGCAGAAGTATCCGCGGCTGTAAGTTGAAATTTGTTTAGGTTTGCAGCTTCTCTTGCGTATCTTTGAGTGTCGGTTTCGGCGCTTCTTTTTGCTTCGTTACTTGCCTTAATCATTTGCACCTGTTCAGGTCTTGAAAAATCCGCTTGACTTTCATCTACATCAGCTCTACGATATGATTGATCTAGTCCTTTGCCTGAAGCTTGCCCTTCTGCTGCATTAGACGCTCTATTTTTAAAGGATTTTGTTTCTGCTGCTCTTTCCTCCGCTTTAGCTTTTTGCCTAGCGTCTTTTAAAAAATTTCTTTTTTCTTTTCCTTTTAGTTTTTTTCCTGTTTTTTCTGCCACTCCTTCATCGTTAACAGTATAACCTCTGGCTTCACTACGAGCTGTTTTTATTTTGCCTCTACGAACATCCTTTTCAGCTTTTTTGGTAACACGATTCATTTCGCGATTTTCTAAATCACCTACGTTTGTGCCAAAATCTTGTCTTTTCGTTTGGACACTATCGTATGTGTCAGGAGTACCTTCTGTGCCTGGAGTAGTCACTTCAACCTTTTCCATTTCTTCTGGTTCTTTGCCCGCCTCTGCCTGCTTACAAACAAAAGTACTGCCTGTCTCAGGATCAGTACCTGTTGAACCATCATTTTTACTGCCGCAAGCTCTACGATAACCTCCTACTTGAGGCTTTTCACTTTCTACTGTTGTAGTTGCGCCTGGAGTGCCTTCTGTACCTTCTTCTTTAATAGTAGTACGGAATGGATCTGCTGCACTAAATTTTTTGTTAGTTTGCTTACTACCTTCAACTAATGTTTCGTTTAAATAAAGAGGACTCCCTGCTTTTTTAGTTATTGGTGTTGATTTATACATCTTATTATTTTTTATATGCCTCGGCCTCCCAAGGTAAGTTATGAGCGCCTTCTTCCATGGTTGCTCGTGAATATACTCTAGCTGGTGATTTTGTATCTTTTTTCCAAGTTACAGTGTTGTCGTCATACTGCAATCTACCTTGTTTCATCTGGTCCATGTGAACTTTCTCGTGTTCGATTGCCTCTTCTTTGTCTTTACCTTTAAGACTTTTATCAATAAATATAGTCCCGTCGTTATTAGCCTCTGCTAAAACACCACCACTTTTTAACTCCTTCTTAAATACTGGAGTATCGTAGGTAGAGCTTTCTTTGTCTATACCTATCATTTGTGAAAAGTCCTTAAGTTTAAATCCCATTATCTTTCTTTATCATTTGACATATCATCTATAGCTTTGTTAAAAGTTTTATCTGTATATGTTTTGTTTTTGTAAAACACGCTTCTGCTAGATTGAGGCAAATCTTCTTCACCTAGTAATATTCTATAAACTCTTGTTATAAGTAACTTGGCTTTTCTAGACATTTGATAAACAGCATATTTAGACGATGTTCTATTTCGTTCTTTAAAAACATCGATCCACCCGTCTCTCCTTAATCTTTCCCATCTATTCTTATCCCAGGTATAAGTGTAAGCTCCATTAATAAAGTCTTGTCTTCTAAAAAGTTCTTTGCAGTCTAAATACACCAATAACTCAAAATCTGCACTTGATAACTCGTATGTCTTAGTTACCCACCTTCTAGTTAACCTATAATATTTAAAGATATTCATATCTCTTAAATCTTTTGGCGACAACCTCATTCTACTAGAACTATATCATTTGCTTTTATAACGTACAACATTTTTCCATCCCAGTCAATACCAAACCCTGCGTGTTTGTCGTACCTTATTATGTCCTCCTCTTTTATTATAGGTACGTTTTCACCAACGCTTACAACGTTGGCTCTAATATATCTTATATCCGTGTTCTGTTTATCCGTCAATTCTAAGCCCGCTACTTTCTTAGGGGCTTCCTTTATTTTTTCTACAATTACGTAGTAATTTATTGCCTGCATTATGCTAATCTTTTATTACTGATTACACAATCTGCAGAAATTATAGTATTTACAACACTGACTGCATTCTTCAGCGCCGACTTAGTAACTAACACAGGATCTATAATACCTGCTTTGATCATATTAACTTCTTTTCCTGTTGTAACATCAATACCTCTATTCTTTATCTTGGGGTCTGACATTGAGTGAATACCTGCATTTGCTAATATGGTCAAGTAAGGAGCTCTAATAGCTTCTAATAGTATTTCTTCACCTCTATTGGTTGCAGATATTTTGTTTGAAGCATTTAGTAAAGCTATTCCTCCTCCTGGAACAATACCTTCCTTATAAGCGGCTTTTGTCGCATATATGGCATCTTCAACTCTATCTTTTTTCTCTTTCAATTCTACTTCAGAATCTGCTCCAACAAATACAACGCCAACCTTGCCGGTTAACATAGATAGTCGTTGTTCTAGTTTTTTCTTAAAGAATGGATTAGTCTCTTCTTGTAACTTAGCTATTACGCCTTCAATTCTTTCTTCTAGCAACTCGTTATCAGGTTCTATTTGCAACACTGTGCTTTTATCGCCTGTAACTGATTTAATAGCTTCCCCTAATACACTAGGATCTATAAGATCTAAATCATCTCCTAATTCTTCGTTTATTACTTGAGCTCCTGTCAGTATGGCTAAATCTTCTATAGTTTCTTGCCTTGTTGGGCCAAAACCAGGTGCATCGATAATATTTACTTTAATATTACCCTTTACTTTATTAGCCATTAATGTAGCGAACGGTTGTTGTTCAACTTCTGCTACTATTAATAAACTACGTTTGTTCTTTACGACGTGTTCTAAGACACTTTGTATCCTTCTTATATTTGGTATAGGAGAAGATACAATAAGGACACACGGGTCGTCTAAGACGGCTTCACCCTTGTCTTTGTCTGTTGCAAAATGCGGAGACTTTAACTTTGAGTCAAATTGTACTCCTTCTACAAAATCAACATACGTTTCGTTTGTATCAGATTCTTCCATCAGTACTACTCCGTCTTTACCTACTCTTTCGTAAGCTTCCCCGATTTTAACACCTAACTCTTCGTCATTATTACAACTTATTATTGCAACATTTTTTAACATTTCACCTTCAACTGGTACACTGATTTTATCTAAGTAGTTTTTTACTTTTTCAGCACCACTTATAATACCAGCTTTTAAATCCCTTACAGATGTATCTTTTTCTTTGTTAGCTTCTTCCAATAAAGAGTCAGCTAAAACGGTGGCGGTTGTTGTACCATCCCCCGCTTCTCTAACTGTATTACTAGCAGCTTCCTTTATTAAGGTAGCTCCTATATTTTCAACCGGGTGTAATAAGACTACGCTTTCCGCAACGGTTACTCCATCTTTTGTTATTACCGGTCTACCTAAGGCATCTTCAAAAATTACACACTTACCGCTGGCCCCTAATGTGGACTTTACCGCGTTTGATAATTTCTTGACACCTTGCATTATTTCTTTATTGGCTTGATCGCCAAACGTAAGAGTTTTCACAATCTCACTTGGTCTATTGAATTCCATTTAATTATATTTTAATTACACTTAATATTTGCTTATGTATAATTATTACGTGTTGTATTTATTTATTTAATCCATCGTTGGAATCGGCTGCCCTATTATCAACGATAAAGACGTTGGATTAACTTGTGCCTCTATCATGTTGAATATACTAAGCTCTAGCGCTTCTACTGCTTCTGGTCCCATTGCTGTTATAACCCATGCCGTAACTATCTCGTTAGTTAAATCTTCAAAAGGAATAAATTCCGTTATAGTTGAAGTGTCTAACAGTTGAGTGCCTACCGTCGAAGCTTGATAAGGCTGTCCGTTAGGCATAGTGTCTTCGTTACTAGCTCCCAAAAGGTTCCAGTGAACATTATACACCACATCCGGATTTTCATCTTCAATAGGATAAGCGTCTACCCTCGTACAATCCCACAAATAACTTACTGTCATAATTTTTATTTTTTATTTATTATTTACCGTCTTTAAACACTGTCTTCCAAGACGTTGTTACAGATCCTGATCCTTGAGCTATTTTTCCTAATTCTATTTTTTTCCAAACATCCGGCGAACCGCTAGAATTGGAGTCTACCGCAACCCATCCATCAATTATGTTTTTATAAGCACTACCTATTTTAATTTTACTAATTAAATCACTAGCCACAGCTGTGCTTTCAAATATTGTAGCTACAGAATACAAATCTGTAGAGGAGGCTGATGTGGTCCAAGTAACTGTAACAGTTCCTGAAGAAACAGCATCATAACCTGCGTAAATTTGAGAAGAGGTTGGAGCTGCAGGCGTGGAGCTATTATCAAACAATATACTTGATACTGGTGAATTATTTGTATTTACCGTTGCATTAGATTCATGGTTAAAAGCTATCATATACAACCCTGTTCCTGTAACAGACGGAGATGTTATAGATGTACCGTTAGATACATCATTTGCAGCTCTAGTCAGTAGATTCCAACTACCAACCCCAGCATCATTATAATAGGATATTATAGAACACCTACTTCCGCCTGAATAAAACATGCCCCCAATACTAACGGTATATGTACTTGGTTCGGATGCTCCCGCTACTTTATAAGCTCCATATATCCAAGAACCCCCACCTAAATCTGTATCGTTTTGGTCATATATAGCTGTAAAACCTGAAGGCCAAGATACACCAGGCCTTGAGGGTGTATCTCCCGACATCCATATAACTATTAAATCCCCCTCTACGGTCCCGCTGGGCTTAGCACCAGTCGGACTACCTTGGAAAAGGCCTGTGTTAGTTCCAAATTTTGTTGTGCCCCTAAGTACTAATGCCATTATGCTTCTCTTTGAAAATAAATAGTATTTGTATCTACACTTCCTACATCAGGAGGTGTTGCTGAAGTACCTATAACTATATTTCTTGTTGCTTCTGTTGACTCTGAACTAGAAACAACTCCTGTAGTCACAGCTGGTCTGCCTAATGCTTGAATACTTAAACCCGACCTAGCCGACACCGTTGTACCGGATGTTGTTATAGTTCCTTCTCTTCTAGAAGCTAGCCCTAAAGTATCGCCGGTTATTAAATATTTTACAACGGTTAATACACACCCTGCTTCATTTATTCCACTAGAATTTCTTATATAAGCACTATTAGATTCCTCTGTCTGAGCTGTGCCATTTACTGTAAATGTCCAAACATCAGTAGCTCTTTGTGCGGTACTAGTAGTTGTTATAGCCAATGATATTTGATAATATCCTGTATTAGGTATTGTTATAGCCGAAGAGCTAGAAGTCCAAGTATCCCCTGAAGTTAATATTTGTGAACCTATACAATTAACAGCTGCAAAAGTGTTTGATGTTGTTACAGCTGTTCCATTAAGTATTGCGGTTGTTAACAATATAGGAGTTCCCGCTGGCACATCTTGCCAAGTAGAGCCAGTTGAGGTAGCTATTAGTGCTTTTCCTGCTGACCCTGGGTCCCCGTCAGAATCAAACATTTCGCCACTTACATGAATGTCATCTGTATACATTATTTTTGTTCCCATATAATTTTATTTGTTTACCAATTATTTGTGACTATATTAACCCATTCATACGTGCCATTTCCTGTTCTCATAACCATATCTACATAGCTATTACTTCCTTTGACATTAGAACTAAGGATCTCGTGATATCTAAAAGTACCCACCTTATCAGCTAATGAGGTAGTAGTTTGGTCATCTCCAACCTGAACTCCACCGGCAACTGATAACTTAGACTTAGGGTCATTAGTTCCTATTCCAACATTTGCTGATCCACCAAAACCTGCAGGTCTGATAATAAGATGACTTAAAGTATTACCATCAATAGTCGCACTTGTACTAGCCCTAAAAACCATAGGCTTAGCGGAAGTCATCATCATAACTCCACTCGTGACAATAGTATCTTCTGCCTGTAATCCCCATCTAGCAGCATAATTAGAACCCGCTCTGATTGTAATGTACTTAGTCTTATAAGAGCCATTTCCTGCGATCATAGCTTCTCCTAAATCTTGTTCGCTATATATCGTGCCGTTAACTGTTAGCTTTTGTGACGGGGTGGTCGTTCCTATACCTACCCCAGAGCCGGAGGCACTAGCCATCGTTATATCGTTAGTAGATCCGGGCTCTATAGTGACCTTTCCTGCGCCTTCTAAAACAAGATTTGCGTTACTAAGCAAAGTAACATCTGAAGAAGTGCCAGAACATTGTAAGTATCCTCTAAGCTCAGATCCCGTGGTTGGAGTAGGACTTGTTTCAAGTTGAAACCGCGCTCTACTAGTACTATCATCTACTTGCTTAGCAGTTATATGTACAGAGCCTTTAGAAGTGTTATCTGATGAATCTCCATCCCCTACTTCCAGCAGCGTTTGAGCACCAGATCCTGTTCCGGATTTAACAAATGTAAAAGTACTATCACTAGTTATGTCAGTAGTCGAACTAGCAGCTCCAAAAGCTACTTGAGTTGCAACTGTAGCACCGCCAATTGTTCCACTGCCACCACCAGCAGCTAAAATAAATCCACCGTCAGTAGTGCTGTATGTAAGAACATGCCCATTTGTTGATCCTAATCCTGGTATTCTAAATGTATCAATGTCATTATTACCCAGCGTAATTGTATCACTCCCACCACCTAATGCATCATACCCTATAACTATTTCATTGCTAATGTTATTTGCTGATGCTTTAGTGTCACCACCAATGTAAATTCCCTGAGACGACTGCGTAAGTCCGTCTGTGCCTGTAGAATAATATCGCGCAGCGTTATCTCCTATACCTATATTATCATTTTGAGCTCCGGTCAACCAAGATAAAGATTCAGTTCCTATAGCTACGTTACGATTGCCAGTTGTTAAGGAACTTAATGCCAATTGACCTAGAGCACAATTTTCCCCCCCGGAAGTTTGATCTCCTAAAACGTTCCATCCTATACCTATATTACCTCCATAAGCATTAGAGCCTCCGGCTAAAGCTCCAATAAACAAATTTGCGTTAGTAGATAGATCATCACTCATCGAAAGCCTACCCTGTACTCTAAGACGTGCCGACGTGACGCTCCCAATAGTTATAGGTGTGAAACTAAACTCATCATCCCCTTCTATAGTGTTGGCTGTAGACCCACCAACCGCTATTTGGTTATCAGCTATAGAACCACCAATAGATCCACTGCTAGGGGTAGCTGCTTCAAATCCACCTGTTGTATTGTTGTATGCAAGAACCTGCCCACTTGTTGCATTTAGCCCTGGTATTCTAAGTAAATCAACGTTTGAGTTTCCTAGCGTAACAGTATATGAACCTCCACCTATCGCGCCATGACCTATAACTATTTCATCAACGATATTATTCGCTGACGCTCTAGTCTCACCACCGATGTAAACCCCCCTAGACGATTGTGTAAGGGCGTCTGTACCTGTAGAATAAAATCGTCCAGCTTCCTCTCCTACAGCTGTATTATCATTTTGTCCGGTTCCGGTCAAATAATATAAAGCACCACTTCCAATTGCGGTATTATTATTTCCTAAAGTTAATTCTTTTAATGCCCCTAAACCTAGAGCACTATTACTCTTCCCTTGATTAGTAGCGTACTCTTGCTCTCCTAAAGCGCTCTGTCCTACACCTACATTACCTCCAGAAGCGGTATTGCCTCCGGCCCCATTTCCAATATACAAATTTGTGGCTCCTTGGGCTAAATTATCACTCATTTCAAGCCTGCCACTTACTCTAAAAGTTGCCGACGTGACGTTCCCAGCAGCGCTCCCAAGAGTTAAGGGCGTTAACTTAAAATTATCAGATCCTTCTATGGTATTAGCTGTAGATGCTCCAACTGCTATTTGATTATCTGTTATAGTTCCACCGATTGTCCCAGCGTCGATCCAATTTGTGCCCGTGCTTGTAGAACTTAATACTTGACCGGCTGTACCTAAGTCACCATCGGAATCTTTTAAACCTTCCTCTACTTCTATGTCAGATAAAAACTTCATATATTTCTTTATTAAATTATAAGCCCCCTGGTTAAAGAGGGCTTGTTAAATTACTTGTTACTATCCTATTTTCTGAACTAGAACCCTAACACTGGTGGTAAGAGCTGATCCAAAAGTAATTCTACATACTGTTGTAGATATTCTGTCTACATCACAAAATACAGTTTCTCCCGTGTTAGTTCCAGAGCTTATAACCGCTTGTACCATTACATCATTAATAGTTGCTGCCGTTAAAGTAAACGGATAAGTTAAGTCAGCTGTTGTTTCTCCCGACGCTATAGTGTACGCTTTCGACGTTGCTGTCTGCACAGCTGCCGTTAAGTTAGATACCGTAGTCTTCTTGTTAGTGCCTGCATCATAGAATGGTATTGTATCAGATCCAACAGGTACTGCCGAAGCAAGTCCATTTATATCTAGACCAACTTTAGGAGTCGCAGTCGAGCCATCCGCAACAGCTATACCTAATTTGCTGTTAGCTGTATCTGGTATAACACTTGTTACTCCAGAATCTGCACCACCTATAAAGTTAGTGTAACTAATTCTTTTTATAGTGCCACCGTCAGATATTAATATTTCATCTCCACCTTCTGGGGTAGCATTAAGTTCAGTCTGACCAGAAATAACATTGTCGTTAAGCATATTAGCCTCAACAGCATCATTAACAATAGTCGCAGTTATAGACGTAGCTCCTGAGCCGCTTAAGTCACCTCCAAGGGTTATTACTTGGTTATCTTGTAGATATCTACCATCTAAGTCAACAGTATCTCCTACAGCTGCATTATTACCTGATATTGTTAAAACTCCAGTAGTATCATCAAAGGATGCTGTAGTAACATAATAGTTTGGTGGAGTAGTGAAAGCACCTTGTCCATTTAAGAACACTGAAGCGCTATTGCCACTAGTATTTGGCACAACACCTGCTTGAGTTCCGTTAAATACCTTAGATTGTACCCAACCACTAGCTGAAACTGTAAATGTAGCAGAATCAAACCCAGCGACACCTTTTTGAGTTCCTCCGTCGGTTGAACCAGAGCCCGCAATGTTTTCATCTTGTATAACAACTGTGTAAACAGTTTGAGCCGGTGTAGAATTAGCAGTTATATCTTGGTTAGCGTAAATCATATCGCCAACCTCCAGTGTTTCTGAATAGAAAGCTCCACCCGCAACAGTTACTACAAAATAATCTCCTTTATCTAATTCAATGTTACTTGCTCCGTCTAATGATCCATTACTTGAAAGGTCAGTAGTTAATCCAGTGGTTGCGTTGTAGCCTCCTTGGAATATTCCTACCCCAGCGATTAAAGACTGTACTTGTCCTAAGTTTACAGCATTGCCAGAAGAAGTTGATGTAGGTACAGCTACTTCACTTGCAAATGTATTTATTTCACCAGTTTGACTCTGCGTTATTATTCCATCAACAGTTAAATCATCTGCTATTGTTACGTCATCAGGTAATCCAATAGTAATACTTCCGTTAAGTCCAGTACTTTCTGTTAAAGCTATTTCATTAGTAGTACCGTTGAAAGTAACTGTAGTATCTGTTCCTGAGCTTGCGTCTAAAGTTATAACAGAACTATTTGCGCCTCCTGCTGAAACAGGTAACGTGTAAGTAGTGTTTGGATTTGATGGTAACGTAACCGTTTTAACATTTAAAGCGGTTAAATGACCAGTGCTATTTGTAGTAACACTATCTACAGCTGTAAAACTTGCTCCAAAAGCAGGAGATGCTGTATTAGCGGTGTCTGTTCTACTTGTGAGATCATGATTAATAGTAGGTACTGGGCCGCTCGGATTATCTATACCTATATAAGTACCTTCTGTAAGACCAGTAATGTCTCCTTGAGGAGCTAAAGCTAATATTTGAGATATTGTAGCTGTTCTAACATCATTGTCAGTAGCATCGCTAAACATTATAGAATCCGCCGCCGCAGGTGTGCCGACACCGTTTAGGTCAGAAGCTTTTAATACTATATTGTCCGTCCCGGCATACTCTACCTTTATAATTGGAACTGGGCCATTTAAATCATCACCTGTTAAACCGTTTGTTGGCGAAATACCTGTAACATCACCTTGAGGAAGCGAAGAAATATTCTTTAAATTTCCGGCTCCATCTACATATTGCGTAGTTCCGTTACCTTGCCATTGTAGAGTAAGTGTTCCGTTACCCGTCAATGTATTAGACGTAGTTAAAGATGCTCCGTTTGTTGTTGCATTAATATTGTTTATACCAGCACCGGCTGATCCGAATATTACCCAATCAGTACCATCCCAGTACCTCATGTCCTCCTCAGTGGTGTTCCAATACATTTGCCCCGCTCCAGATGCCGGAGTGTAAGCCGCGTCATTAGCACGGTTTTCTACTTTAAACTTTTGTAGTTGCGTGTTGTTTAATGTTATCCCTACCGCCGTAGCAGCTGCTGCACCATCACCGGCTACATTAAGGGAAGTTAAAAATTTTACTGCCATTTTGTTGTTTTGTTTTAATTTATCTTTGGTTTTTTAATTCATATATGCTTTCCCAGAGAAAGCCTGCGTAAATGTTATTGTTAAACTGTTTGTATCTATGTAATCTACCTGAGCAAACACTTCTTGGTCATTTGTATCAACGATTGAAACCGAAGGGTTCTTACCTAAGTTATGCACAACATTCCAAGTTGCAGAAGCTACTGCTTGAGTAAAGGTAAAGTTTAAATCTCCCGATGCATCTGCTTTAACGAAATTTATAATTTCATATATACTCTCTATTTGCAGACTTCCATTACCCCCTATAAAAGTTAATGTAAGATCGTAAAAGTTTGTGTTACCTCCACTTATAGCGTAAGCTGTTACTTTGTAATGCCCGAAAACAGATATATCATCTTGCTTACCTATATATATATCAGAACCTACTAAGTACTCTAAAAATTTAACTACATTCTGAGGAGTTCTATCCTGGACAGCAATAACGAGGCTAGTTATACTACTGAATGATTTATTATTTACACCGCCTGTAGGTAATGAAAAAGTGCCAAGCGAACCCTCAACCGCAGCTGTATACTTGTAACGCATTTGCCCAGCTACCGCTACTTTTCCTTTAACATACGCACTAAGCGAATCTACCGTAAAGTTCTTAGTAGATCCCGCTCTCCCCGTGGAGACGTCAGTACCTACTAGTATGTCAGTCCCTACAACATCTGTATCTATAGGGTATGTACTAATTCTTGCCATTTATGTCTATGTATTTAATACGACTCTATTTTAAAATTTCTATTACTCTGATTAAATTACATTGTACAAGCACACCACTACCTTATGTCTTATATACCTTACGCTCTGCGAGTCGGTACCTTATATTTCTTTTTACCCTCTCTTTTCGTACCCTTACCATCATTAGCACGGTTACGAGCTATACTTTCCCATCTTCCATCCTTATGATCCCAATCCTTACCATCAACATTCTTACCCTTCTTCTTAGCAGCACGCCTTTCACGCTGTGCATGAGCCTTTTTACGCTTCCTATCCGGAGTCATAGCGCACTTCTTATCTCTTATAGCCTTGGCTTTAGCCGCTTTAGGACTTAATTTCTGTTTTGACGCCATTTTAGTTACATTCTATTACATGGTTATATATAATTACACAGATTTTCGAAAAGCTACAGCCTTTTGGTAAATTTTTTATTATATAATAAGAGGTATAGGGCTACATGCTTATAACTAAAACAAAACCGCTACAGAAAACGACTTTCAAAAACCCCACCCCCCCTTTGATTTTGAGATTGCGACAAAAAGTTTTGGCTTTTGCCTTGACATCGAGCGTTTGAACACGGCTTTCTGGCTTAGCCTTATGATCCGAAGCTATCGTGCGCGACACAGCACAGCATAGCGAGCGAAGCGAGCGCAGCGTGTATAGCAAATACGATCACTTTAAGATAATATAATTGAAGATAATAATTAAAATAAATATAAAAATAAATATTAAATTTAATTAAAATAAAAAAATAAAATATAAATATAAAAATAAATTAATAATTAAAAAAATATATTATGCTAAAAATAAAATTAAATTCTCTAGACATTATTAAAATAATATTAAATAAAAATATATTAAAAAATAAATTAATAATATTAAATAAAAATAATAAAATTATATTATTAAATTCAAAAGATCTAGAAATTTTTGAAAAAGAATTAAAATTATTATATTATAAATATAAAATAATTAAATAATAAATAATAAATAAATAAATAAATAATTAATAATTAAATAAATATATTATGACTGAATTACAATTATACAAAGCAATATTAAAATTAGCTGAGCAAGCCGAAGAAATCGGAGCTGGACCGATCGCAGATGATCTGATCGAAACAGCAGATTATTTACAAACGAAAATTAATATTAACTAATAAATAAATAAATAAATATATGAAGACATTCGAAGAAAGATATCCAGAGCACGACAATCCGGACTGGCAGATCAGAACGTGGGCTCAAGAAGAAGAGCTGGCCAGAGCAAAGTCTGAGCACGAGAATTTTATAAGAAAGTTTAACGATCTGCTTCTCGGCTGATCAAATCGCGCGGGGGTGAAAGCCCCTGATGCGTATAGCATTTTTTTAACGATCGAGCTGTGCGTATAGCACTGTGTATAGCAAAAACGACTATATTAAGATAATATAATTGAAGTTAATAATTAATATAATTAATATAATTAAAATAATTTAAAAATATAAAAATAAATATTAAATAAAATTAAAATTATAATTAAAAATTAAAATAACTAAAACGACTATTTAAAGATAATAATAGTATATAATAAATAAATAAATAATAATTAATAATTTAAAATTAAATCTTATGACTACAAATGAAATTATGAAAAATGCTTACAAAACAATGTCCAATGCTGAAAAAGCAAAAATCTGGCCTCCGATCACAAGAAAGAACTTTGTTGTGAGAGATAGTTGGCTTGGCCGAAATCAAATGATAACTTTTATAAATAATAAAAATCAAAAAGTTACATACAATCATGATATAATACTTGAAGCAATGTTGCCCAAGCTACAATTACAAGCTTGCTGGATCAAAAGAAAGTACTGGTCACAATCAACAAATCTGCCGAGCAATGTTAGGCACTTAGCTGAAATAACTGAGTCTACTGAAAAGTAGGCTTAGGCTTCGGCCTAATAATAATAAATTAATAAATTAATAATAAATAAATATATAAATTATGGATGATCAAATCAGAATGGAAGTAGAATATGCAATTGCAGAAATGAATAAATTTTTAAACGGTGATGTCACTATAGAACACGCTACAGATATAGCTAGAGACTTGACTCACAAGCTGAATATAGAGTGGTAATATAAATATCCACCTGTAACATGCGGTAATCTACACCGCGTGTATAGCATACCTATGTTCTTTAGTCACTTTCGGTCGGATCGGTGATCGATCTTCTCACCACACAAGAGCAGTGTGTGTATAGCAAAAACGACTAGTTTTAGATAATATAAATGTAGGAAATAATATTACTAAATAAATATTATAAAAATTAAATTAATTATTAACTTTTTAAACTTTTTTAACTATGAATTACTATTTTAATGAAGAAACTATAGAGTATTTTCACTCTAGATCTTATGAAATTGAAGATGCTGAAGATCTATACACCGAAATGTTTAACTTTGTCAATGTAGACTATGAAGTGGGCGATAACGAAAGTGTAGACGATGCAGTGGAAGCACTGGTAGATCAAGTAACTAGCTATAATCAAAGATTTAAAAGAAGTTAATATGGAAGAAAATGAAATTATGGGTGAAACATGTAGAAACGGTAAACCCTGGAATCAATGTGATTGTTGTTAATAAGATCGATGTAGAAATTTGAGTAGATCCCACTAGTGTAACTAAATTAACTAAAGATTAGTTAAGTAATACTAGAGTAGTGTAGTCATAGACTAACTATAAGACTACAGTGTATATTTAATTAGAGTAATTAAAGTACACTTAAAGAACTAGTAATATAAAATACTTATATAATTACACGTTTTTTGGGTAAACTACGGGTTTTAAGAGATTACTTTTAATATTAAGTGTTTGTAGTCACTTGTAAGCACTTAAAAATAGGTTGTCAAAGTGAATATTAAAAACGATCACCTAAAGATAATATAATTATAAATAAATAATTAACTAAATAAATTAAACACTATGCAATTAACTAAAATTAGTAAAACAGGTACAATGCACTTTAAATTAAGTGATAATAGAGAAGGTTTAGTATACCCTAAAAGCGGTTATGTTAGAGTATCTTGTAAATCTCAGTCGAATTTCAGAAGACGTGGTATTAAATTATACCAAATAAATAAGAAAATTAAGCACTATAATAAAAACCGTGATAACTATTATTACTCTAGAGTAAAAGTATATAACTTACTAGATCAACTACAAATGCTATACTCATTCAACCTCAAAAACTGTAAATAATATGTATGAAGAGATACTAGAGTGGATGAAAGACGGTAATGTCGAGAGAATAGCGGATAATACCTATATTGAACAGACAACACAGTGGAAAAAGAAATTTACACTAG
>UPTG01000295.1_pt1 | contig 41786 bp, 61 predicted proteins | sample 2160121 | NCBI WGS metagenome assembly UPTG01 (sample SAMN06266255, study PRJEB28933) | marine metagenome | isolation source: Columbia River Estuary | place: USA:Columbia River Estuary, USA | collected 2014-07-27
ATCTTTTAATATTAAATTATATTTTATTTTAAGAATTGGGGGCGAAAGTATTATTTAGGGGTTGACAGGTAAAAACTTATTGCTTATAGTTCTATCATCACCAAGAAACTTAATCACACAAACAAAAGGAAAAATAATATGGCTAATATAGCAAAATGTGCAAGAGCAACAGAAGTAATGAACAAAGTAAAAGGAGGCAACCCTTTCGTTTTCAGTCATCGCTTTATGGGTTATAACGAGCAGAGCGAAGGCATTATGGCTCAACAAAGGGAAGCGGATCGCAGGTTAAAGCAAATTCAATCACAAAGATTAATCCGAGCAAAGGGGGTAGCGTAATGGATGCATCAATCAAACCAATTAGTGACAAAGTTAGTATGTTTGCAACAAACGAAGAGTTGTATGAACAATTAACTAACAAAGAATTATCTTTAATTAAATTGGTTAAAGCAGAAGAATTCTTAGAAGATTTATACGGATCAATATTATATCCACAAACAAATGATATGTTTCCGCCCAAAAATAGTTACAATAAAATAAAAGATTTATTAAAAGAACTTCGCCAACTAAATAAATAATTATGTTTAATTTGAAATACAATAATAATTTTAAGTATACAGGGCAAACAATAAGTATACTAGTATGGAATAAAGATTATAATCCTTGGAAAAAGCTTGACATACAATCTGTATAATATATAGTAATGATTATGACATTTAAAGAAATAGATTTAAGAAGTGAAAACGGAATGATTCCTGTAGGTTCAGAGCTTGCGGTTATTGACAGAAAAGACTTAATGAAGGACGACATGGATCAAGCAATGATTCTATATGGTTGGGACGAAGTAGGAATGTTCGACGCTGATTTTGATTTACCTGTATACGGATTTATTTCAGGAAGTTAAAAAAAGAGTTGACAAATAACCAAATATAGAGTAATATAGTATATATCAAAAATTGAGAAACAAACTCAATCAAATAAAATAAATTGATCTTTAACATTTTAAACATTTTGGAAGGGCTTATAATCCTTCCTGTGGGTGACCGAATAAACCTGTCGTGAGCGGGTTAAAGTATGCGATTCTCTGTGGTTGAGTGCTGATGGACAAATGTCTGAGGCAGGACAATACCAAGTCTAGTCGTAGTTGGAAGTAGGTACACCATGAACTGATGTTCACGCCGAAAACTTGAGGGTATACAGTAATCCCTTCCCACACATATTTCTCTCATCCCCTCCTTGAACCCTCTTCGTTAATCTTAGCGAAGGGGGTTTTTTGTTTGACAAGGTACCGTATTTTTACATAATGGATATCATGAAAACATTAAAAGACATACTATCAAACTACGGATACATTAACAAAGATCAACTCGCAGAGATCAACGAGCACTTTCCACACATGAAGGTAGTAATTAAATGGGGCGGAATGCCTCGTGAGCGAGTTCATGCATGGGAAGCGATACAGCGTATCGAAAAGGTCGAAGCCGAAGATATTGATTACTGCAGAGAAGTATTTCTTACGGCTCAAGATTCTCAAAACTTAAAAGTCGCCCTTCATATTGCCAACTAGTACCCTAGTACTACAGCCTCGTCCTCAAGTGGGGTCGGGGCATTTTACATTACTATTATGATAAAAAATATGCTAATAAATATTATACTAATTTTTGTTTTTGCTTATATCCTTTGCTCCCGCTAGCCGCCCGTTTCTCACGAGCCCACCCAAATATACAACACCACTCTACAAATATACATAGGCTAAATATAATACTACTAAATAATAAACAAACACTAAAAAATTATATAATTTAAAATTAAAATTAAACTTTTATAAAGTGTTGATTATTAGTGGTTTATGTCGGCCTGGCTGCCGTAAGTCGTTGGTTTTCAAGCATTTAAAACTTTTTTTACTTTTTTCTTGCCACAGTTAGCATTTTCGCTTAATGTGTTCTTATGATACTAAGAAACCAACAAGATCCACGATACACGATTAAAAAGAATCGCCCCGTATATGTTTACAAGAATCTTCACAAAGATTGTTGGTCAGTCAAGCAACACGGATTAGTTAAGGCTCACATTCCAAAGGATCAATCTATCGGATTGTGGGATTGCTATTTTCATGTCGATGTGAAGGGTAGAGAAAAGGTTATTCGTGAGAAGCGTAAGAATGTTCATGCTTTTGTCAAGGGTTATCTTCAGGATGCAGAGAATGTCAACACAGACAGACCCGCCACAGAAGTAACATATAATCCATATAAGTATGAGACTTTTGTTGACAAGCACACCGAAAAGTTTGTATACTATGCAGACGAAGTTTTATTATCACACAACCAAGTAACCGCCTATATACCATGAAACAATTATTGATTAAAATTCCCGTATCACAATCTATCGAAGAAGTTATGGATTACATTCAGTATAGCGAGATGGAGGGCGAAGTAGATCCGACAGATTCGTGGTACAGCACCTACCAATCATTAAAAGAATTACAAGAAAAAGTATTAGATGAAGAAGAAATGCTTGACAGTAATTAAAAATTACTTTAGTTTTATATTATGACAGAAACAATAGATGTAACACCAAAATGGACAGCAGTCGTTAGAATATTAACTGAAGTGCTGATGAGCCCAAAAGCAGGACACGCGGCTAAATGCAATGCTGTAACTGAATTACTAAACCTCGCAAAGATTGTAGACGATCAAAACGAAAGGATAAAGCAAAAAAAGAGCAAGACATTAACGCAAAGTGAAATTAGGGCAATGATATTAAATCTAGTTGAAGGGAATCTTCGTTGGTGCGACCCAACAGATCGTATCAATCTCAAGAAAGCTGAAGACTTGGGTGTTGATTACTTCACAGCTCAATCAGCGGAAGAAGTTTTAGATGACATCATTTCAGACTTGACAGGCTTACAAGATGAGCTTAGGATAGAATCATCTTTTCAATCAGCACAACTATAACACACAACACAAGGAGAAAAATGACAACAACAGCGACAACAGCAAGAAAAGTAACAAAGAAAAAAGTTACAAAAAGTAAAGACATTACTTCTTTACAAGTCAACAAAGACAAAATTACTGCCGAAATTCAATTTAACAGAACTTTCAAAAAAGTTAATTTTAAGTTTTTTAGCTATGAATTTAGCGTCAAAGATTTACCTTTGATCGAACATATATGCTCAAAAGAAGTGAATAGCAACAATCGAGTCAAATCAGATGATAATGTTTGGCGATTGTATCGCTCGCTTTTAGCAGACAAATGGTATCCTGAAGTAAATATAATTGCGATCAGCAAAAAAGGCGAGTTACAAAATGGTCAACATACTTTTGATGCATTGGATCAATTTTTAAGGACTTCCAAAGTGCCTAAAAACAAAAAAGTACTAATTCATTTTTTCTTAGGAGTAAACCCCGAAGCGATGCCTTATTGGGATACAGCAAAGAAAAGAAGCCCACATCAAAATTTGACAATTAAACATAATGGTTATCATATTGGTTTAAACAGAATTCAAAAAGAAATTGTGCTAACAGAAGGCAAGAACATCATTCATAGTTCTCCTTTTGCTAGAAGTGGACAGGTCAACTTTTTCGAGTATGAAAATGTCATTAAAAAGCACTCTAGTATGCTAGACAGGGTTTTTGGTGATCGTGTGTTCTGTTTAGACTTTCCTTATAAAGCTATTGGTTACGCTTTATTTTGCGTCGCCAAAGAAGATGAAGAGCTTGCAAACACTATCCTTGATGAGATTTGTGATTTTCGCAACCAAGGTAATCGTGCTATTACAAGATACTATCCTCCCCACAAACAAATTCCCCAAGAGCACCAATTGATAGAAAAGTTTAGGAAAGAAAAGCATCTCAAAATGAGCCATATGACAAGCAAGACAGGCAGGGATTGCTATCGTGCTGAGGAATTCTATCCACTAGCAGTCAATTGGTTGATTGAAAAGTACGATCTTGATCGCAACATTTTTCCAAAATGAATTATTATATCAAACAAGCAAAATCGCAAAACATTGCCTACTATATTGGTAAAACTCGGAGAAACCCCTCGACTGAGAGGGGTAATCCAACTAATAAAACAATTATAGAATGGATCAGCGAATACGGAAGGATTGCATGGAGAACCCTTATGATTATCCCTGAATACAGATTGCATTCTGAATACGGAGAAGCTTATTTGATAAACTGCTTCAAAGAAAATTTTAATGATTTAAAGTTATTAAATGTTGCCAATCCGCATTCAGGGGCAATTAATTATGATAAAAAATCTGAAGTAATTATTGACAAACTCAAGAAAATGCTTTAGTGTTTAACTAAATCAAAAGATAAACCAACAACACAAGGAAAAATTATGACAACAGTATTAGATGCACCCGAACAAATCGAAATGTTTCGTTACAAAACTCTTCTCAGAGGTTTGAGGCTTGAAACACAAGGATTGCAAATGAGCCGAGGCAGATCTTGCTATTCTATCGTTAAGAATGAGTTTGGACTTAAAGGCAGTAAGCAAAAAGTTTACGATCAATTCAAATTAATGTTAGAACAAGTAGACGAAAGGGCACTATAATGACAAAAGCACAGATAGAATCAAGAGTAGAAGGTTGGAATTGGAACATGAATATCTTTGAGATATATGACGAACTCAGAGATGGGCATACAGGAGAAGAGCAAGAGCAACTTTTAACTCATGCATTTAATTATTTCAATAACGATGTAATGATTAAAGAGCTTGCATCTCATTTTTGCATAACTATTGAAACAGACGAAGACTCACCAATTCCTTGTTAATTAAGGGTTGACACTAAGAACTAAGTAATCTATTATCATAATCATGAACAATTATATAGAAGCAGTATGTGAAGGCAGACCCCTTGACCTTCCTAATTACAACGAAGACACAGAGCAATGGGAATTGTTCTTTGAAGAATCAGAAACACCTTGGTTCTGTCACAACATCCAAAGAGATTTAATCGCAGTAAGTTTTGAATCAGCCGATGAGGCTTGCGAGACTTACAACCACTACAACACAAAAACGGAGGAAAAAGCATCATGCTAAAACTAATCAACACAATCAAAAGAATCTTCAACCCACTTTATAGCGTAGTCTATACAACTGCGGACGGAAGAACCGAGATGTACACCATCGAAAAACCACAACACAAGAATGAGTTTGGCAATGTTGCCCAAGCCATCAAAGTTGCGGGCTTCAGAAGTTTCTGCCATAACAAAGGAGGAGTTCGTTCCTTCCGTTATGATCGTATCGTATCACTAACCAAAGGAGCATAATATTATGTCATCATCAGAATTATTAAAGGATAGAAATTTAAGCGACGCCAACGACTTGGCAAACAAAAAAGCTGATTGGCTTCGGTCAAGTCTTAGGTCACAAGGGTATAGCTTGGCTCTTAAGGAGATGCGGGGCGATAAGTCTCAGCAGGCTTATGAAAGTCATCGCAATGACCTTTTTGAGCTTTACCGATTAGAAAAGCGAAATTAGCAAATAGACTTTATCTTATATTATGGTTATCCCTCCTTTCGAATCCGAAAGGGGGGTTTTTTGTAACTACTTAACTATCAACGACTTACGGCGGCCTGGCCCGCGCAAGTGCCTGATATTCAACGACTTACAACTATCTTTGTTTTAATTCACTTTTTTCTTGCGTTAATTATTAAATTAGCTTACTATGTATATATGAAAGCGAGAGAGATAAAGATAAGAAAACAAATCCTTTTTACTAAGGCTCGACCATTCAAGATGAAGAATAAAGTCTTGCATAGAAAACTAAAACATAAAACAAAATTAGCATGAATATATATCAATTAATGGCAAACACATCATCGGGGGCATGGGTAGAGATCGCAAGAACTAAAGCCTATACATTAGAGCAAGCAAAGCTAGGTTTAAAAAACTTTGCATCTATGGTGCTTAAAGATGGCGAACACTACGACATACAATTAAAAGAAGACTAAAATGAATATAAACGAACCCTACGCAAAGAGTCAACCATCTCCCGACGAAGTCATGGACGCAATACAAAGCGTCTTGTTTGAGATGGTCATCGAACCAATGCAAAAAGAACTTAACATTGATGACTTCAAAGCCCTTGACATGATAGGCGAAACACTTAAAGGTATAGCTGAAAAGGCAACTGCATACGATCATCTCAACAAAACAGGATTAGACCAAAACTATAAAAATTAATCCTTGACAAATTAAAAACAATACACTACTATAATACTATGATAACAAGAAAATCCAACCTAACAATCTGCGGAGGCGAGCATGATGTCGTCAATCTCTCACAAGTTAAAGCCGTTAATACTCCATTAGCAACATACAGGGAAAAGCTCAATAAAGACGGCTCTCGCTCTGTATCTCATCAACCTATCAGTCATATTGATATGATCAATAGATTTAGAAGTGAATTGTCCTCTAGGCACTTTCAAGTGCAAAGCGAGTGCCATAACCTAGCCAAAGATGGGGCGAGGTACTTTGGGCTGTTTCAAGTGAGCCACGGCTCAAGAAAGGGTCAAGAGGAAAGGGCAACCATTATCGGGTTGCGTAACGCTCACGATAAAGCATTCGCTGCGGGGATGTGTGCAGGTGATGCTCCTTTTGTGTGTGACAACTTAATCTTTTCTAACGAGGTTGTCGTTGCTCGTAAGCACATGGGCGAACTTGATAAGTTGCTTGATGTGATTAGTCAAAAAATCTCAAGCGGATTGGGTCAACTCTTCACAATGTGGAACACTCAAGACAATCGGGTGAAGTCTTACCAAGAGAAAGAGATCACTAACTCTGAGGCAAACGATTTAATTGTCAAGGCTTATCAAGCTAAGGCGATCAACCTGCAAAGAATCCCCGATGTATTGAATCAATGGGAATCTAGTGATCATCCTTCTTTTTGGGATAGAAATGTAAATTCGCTTTATAATGCTTTTACTGAAGTGTATAAGGGTAACTTGCAACTAAGCTCCCAACCTGCTCACCTCATGAACAGGTCATATGCTCTTCATTCTGTGCTTGATCCTTTTGTCGGCATCGAGAAAGAAAAAGTCGGATCCGAATTAGTTTCAGCGTAAATAGTCATTACTTGCCCCTCTCTGAGTATTCGGGGAGGGGCTTTTTTATGCCCACATTAATTATCTAAGTCATTGATAATCAACGACTTATGGCGGCCAGGCCCGCGCAAGTGCTTGGTATTCAATGAGTTAGAACTATTTTCATTTTAATTGATTTTTTTCTTGCGTTAATTAAAAAAGTGCCTTACTATGTACTTATGATTAAAACAACACTTCTCACATCAGGTAATCAAAAAATTCTCAAAGGGGAAAAACTCGGTTACATCACAAAAGGAATCCACTTAGCTCCAGCAAATCTTTCGGGCTACGAAACTTGCCAATGGCGTTCTAAAGGTTGCACAATGTCTTGCTTGAATACGGCAGGTCGTGGTCAAATGGGATCTGTTCAAGATTCACGCATTAACAAAACAAAGTTATTCTTTGAGAAGAAAATGGAGTTTTTTGAAAAACTATCCAAAGAAATTACTTCTTCAATTAAGTCAGCACAAAAGAAAAGTATGCAAGCTGTATTTCGTCCTAATCTTACAAGTGACATCATGTGGGAAAATGAGATCAATGAAGATGGTGCAACTATTCTCGAAAAGCATTCATCAACTCAATTTTATGATTATACAAAATCATTCAAGAGAATGTGCTCTTTTCTCGGTAAACCTTTTGTTAAGGGCGAGGCAAAATTTCCCTCTAATTATCATTTGACTTTTTCTCGTTCAGAGAATAATGACAAGAAATGCGAAATGGTTCTTTTAATGGGTGGCAATGTAGCCGTTGTATTTCGCAATCAATTGCCCAAGACTTGGAAAGGTTTTGAGGTCGTCAATGGTGATGAAACTGACTTGCGTTTTCTTGACAAGAAAGGTGTTGTCGTTGGCTTAATCGAGAAAGGAATGGCGAAGAAAGATGAAACAGGATTTGTAGTAGAAGGGACAAACTCATGAATAAATGGACAAAAGAAAAAGTAACAAATACATTTGATAATAATTTATCAATAACACTTCGGGAGCTTTCTCAGCTTTCGGGGTGGTCAGTCACAGAGTTGAAAGAAGTTCTCCTAAGTGATTGATGGTCAACGACTTAGGCGGGCCGGGCCGCCGTAAGTGCTTGGCGCTCAACGACTTACGACTATATGCAAAATTAATTCATTTTTTTCTTGTGTTAATTAGGTTTATGCCTTAGTGTATTGGTATGACAACAAAAGAACTAATCGAACTTATCAATTCAACGCAGGACGGAGAGATTTGGCTCTACAGTAGCAAAATTAAAGATCATCTTGGCACAGTCGAGCAAGCATTGGACGAGGATTTAATTCATTTCGTCCGCGCTGATGTGGGTAACAGCACCACAGAATTCATTCGTGTTTCTGTTTGACACAGAGCAAAAATTAAACTACTTTATATATATGACATTAAAAGACAAAACAAACGGAAAAGAACTAACATTTGAACTCTTGCCAAACGGCATCCTAAAAGCATATGATTATCATTGTGGTTGGGATGTTTCATTTAAGAAAGTAGGCAACACTTGGCAGGGTCACATGAATGGTGGGTATGTTGGTTATAAAGGCATACTTGCACAACTTAACTTGCTTCAAAGAAATTTAGATGAAGTAAAACAATTAATGAAAATGGTTGAAGAAATCGTTTGACATTCAACAACAACTAAACTATATTAAAGATATGATATTAACAGAACCAACACAAATTGAAGCATTCAGATATAAAACATTACTTCGGGGGCTAAGGCTTGAGCTTAACGGCTTGAAGATGTCAAGGGGTAGAAGTTGCTACTCTATCGTCAAGGAAGAGTTTGACCTAAAAGGTAGCAAGCAAAAAGTTTACGATCAATTCAAACAATTAATAGAAGGATAAGACTATGGAAGGATATAACGGATGGAAGAATTGGGCGACTTGGAATGTGGCTCTGTGGCTAGGTAATGACGAAGGGCTTTACAAGATGGCTCGAAGATTTGTTCACTACAAGGATTTAGCTAACGAGCTAGAAGCTTGCTGTCAGACAGAAACACCCGACGGGGCGAGTTATAAGGATGAGGATTTAGACACCTATGCCCTTGACGAGTGGATGATGGATGAAATGGAAGAATAATTCCATAACTCGCTTATAGTCAACGACTTAGGCGGGCCGGGCCGGCGCAAGTGCCTGACACTCAACGACTTACGACAATATTAAAATTAATTCATCTTTTTTTTCTTTTTATTTGACACGAAGGCTTTTATGCCTTAGTTTGTATATATGATTAATCACGATATACCAATGAAAGAACTATTAAACTTTAACGATCTTGATTTCAAACCTCATGCAAACCACAATGATGCAGTCCAAGCAAGACTTGATCTTGGCAATGGACTGGAGATTTCTGTTATAGCAGGAATAGATAACAAAAGAGGACCATATGGAAGTTTAGAAGAAGATTTATATGAAGTTGTAATTTACAATGAAAATGGAATGATTCCTCTTTCTCCTTACGATGATGTTGTCGGTTGGCAATCTCCTGCCCAAGTATCTATCCTAATGGCAAAAGCTCAAAACGAGGGAAGCATTTGGGTTGACGAGCTAATCGAAGACAAAGCGGAATTTAGAAAAGATTTAGGACTTGACTATTAAACACAACTAAACTATATTAAACTTATGAGTAACTTATCGGAAATTAAAAAAGAAATCTTGCGACAAAGAAAGAAAAGAGTATCCAGAAAAAAAGAATGGAATGAACTTGAATCAAGAAAGAAGACAGAGAACGAGATAGCAGTTCACAACTTAATCAATTCGGGAATGCGTAGGCGTACTGCAAGGGAATTAATTAAGCAAGAAGCGTTATTTGATAAACAATTTTTCAATGCATTAGCGTATCACCATATAAAGAGCAAAGATAAAAAGAAAGTTCAACTATTAAAAAGTTTGACAAACAAACAAAACTAAATTACATTAAACATTATGGAATTAACAGAATCAGAAAGAATCGCCCTTATTAAAAACGCAGTCCTTGCAAGCCAAGGTACATCAAACGCATTGGTTGACAACTTCGTTGAAGATGTCAAGACCGAGGAGGTAATTAGTCGTCATGGTCTGCTGAACAATCAACAAACAGACATCCAAGACGAAAAGCAATTCCTTAACTCCGATATTGCCGAAGATATAGACGAAGAAGATCAAGATGTCGGAATAAGCGACCAAATGAGAGGAGTTCTTGGACTTCCAACAGAAAGAGTTTACGAAGAGGAGGGTATATGAGTTACGACATACTTTTATTCTTGCCTTGGGTCATTGTATTTTATATGATGCACAAAGATATTATTTCAAACAATTAATTATATGAATTCTTTTTTTATAGCGACAACCATAGGAGGGGGCAGTCAGTTTGCCATGATGGAAGTACCAACAACCGAAAAACCGAGAAAGGGCGAATATATGCTTAGTTCCGATTGCGTGGAAAAGAATATGGAAAGTGGGCGATTTACCGACATGACAAACCAAGCACAGGGAGCATTTGGAAAACTATATGTTTTATTAGAAGATTTAGAGGCGCTTGATAAATACTAAATCGATAAATAGTAAATCTACAAATAGCAAATAGATAAATAGCAAATAGTCATTTGCAATCCCCCAACCCGTTGATAATCAACGACTTACGATAATTTACCTAAGTGCTTGGTATTCAACGACTTACGCGGGCCCGGCCGCCGTAACCTGTTGATTATCAACGACTTACGGTATTATTCTGCCATGTTAGCTATAAGCCAGATTAATGCACAAGGAGAAAGGATTACTAGACCCATATTTAAGACCATTACTATTATGTCAATATTCATTATTTTGATTTTTTGATTCTTGTTATTATTAAAATTTTCTCTCTCTCTGTGTAGTTAGTCATTTTACGAAGATTTGATTGATGTATTTTGTGGCTTGCTTGTTGCTTCCAAGCGTTACCTTAGATTGAAGGTTTTCGGCAATCTTGTTTATCTTTGTTCTTGCTTCGCCCTTATCCTCGGCTTGTACTACAATTACATTATTGGTCATTACTGAGTTAATGAATGTATTGGTATTCGTGTTAAAAAGGGGAAGTTTTGAATCATCATTGCTGAAGATGTGGACATTTCCTGTGAAGGTTCTTTCTTTGTTATTCTTTATCATATATACAATCTAAGGGTAAAAAGGGTAAAAGTCAAGCTATTTGATGATTATTTTTCATTTATTTTACTTATTGCGTAAGTCCTTGTATACCAACGGCTTACGCCGGCCTGGCCGCCGTAAGTGCCTGATAGTCAACGACTTAGGGGCTTAGTATCAGTCGACCAAGATAAGGGGGGTAGGTAGTGGTGTATGGGCTATATAAGCCTCTAGCTCGTTAGCCTCTGCCTGTGCTATCCTGTCAAGGTCTGCCTGTGCAGCTATGCATTGCATCATAGCCGAGCCTGAGCCATTATTAGCTGCTTCGAGGTTATTGTCGATAATTTCTTGTAGTCTTTGTTTTTCGTTCATATATATAAGGTAGTCTATTGGGTGGGTGGTGTCAAGCGTTATCGTGATATAATCACTAATCTTTCGCCCGTTCTTTGCTTGTGTTGTCTTTGTAGTTGGCTAGCTATTTGCATAGCCTTAGCTGAATTCGTAGCGTTATCTATTAGCTTGCCAAACATAGTAATGTTGAGCCATTTAGTAAAGTTTTTGTTTAATGTAATTGTTATCATATATATAACATAGGGGCATATGTGCGTAATGTCAAGCTATTTGGCGATTTATTTTCATTTATTTTGTTTATTACATAAGTCCTTGTATATCAACGGCTTACGCCGGCCGGGCCGCCGTAAGTGCCTGATAGTCAACGACTTACGGCAGAATTCTTACTGATAATCAACGACTTAGGGCGATAGCATTGTGCACAAAAAAGCCCACATAGTAGGCTATTGAATAGGTCAACTATGCGAGGGCTTAGAACACTAGAGGATCGGGCAACTTATTAGGCGAAGCGAACCAATCGGATGAGTCAATTCCTTGACCATTTAGTACGGGCTCAAATTTGAATTGGCAAACTCCGGCATTTGCTATACCGTTAACGCGTTCGCGTGTGGTGGGAGTGTTCCATCCTGCAAGCGACCACCTGACCAAGCCGTCAGGGTCACGCTTCACAATAGCGTTACCATGTAGCCAAACGGTCTGACCGTCCGTGCGTGTATTGCCCACCTTTAAGGGTGTGCCTTGATTGAATGCTTGCTTAATTTGTTCTGTTACTTTTCTCATGTTATTTATTTGTGTAGGCTAGACCGATTATTATTGAGGTTATTATATAAATTATTAGCATATTTATTTGCCTAGATATTGTTTTACTTGTTTGATTGTCGCAGGAATTAAGTCAGCAAAAAAAACTTCTGACTCAATGTCTTGCTTGTGGTGTTTCACATAGGCTATTGCTAGGGCTTGATTTGCTCGCACTACACGAACGGCTTTATTATTTGACTGACTGTGATAGATTGCTCCGTTATTAATTTTCATATATACAAGGTAATTGATTAAAGGCGTGGCGTCAAACTATTTAAGCTTTTTCTTTAAGGTAATTGTCAAGCCAATCGAACATATCATTCTCTACGAAGCTTTCGATTTCTTCGTTTGTTATGGTCAATTCAATAGGTTGATCATTGTCGCCATATTGTTGTGCTGACATGACAACGGCATTGATTTGCTCTAAAGCATTTTCCTCAAAGTCAATGAGCCAATCCATGCTAATCTGAGCAATCACAGTACCCTCTCCATAGTAAAAAGTACCCTCAAAGGTGTCGTTGTCGTTTAAGTCTTCAAAGTCTTCTAGTATTAATTTCATATATATAATGTAAGGTATTTTTTTACTTTAAGCAAACTTTATTTTGATTTATTTTGTTTTATTTCTTGAAAGGCTTTTCTTGCTTTTTGTACTGCGTTTAATGCGTCAAGAATTGTTATGCCTTGCGTGATTGTACCTTGCCAATCGGCAGAATTTGACTCACGGGCTAAGTGATTGAGATTGCCTTCTGCTTCAGCCAATGCCAAGCCAAGGTCGAGATCCAAATCTAATTCGTGTTTTACTTCTTCTAATGTCTTATTCTTTATCATATATACAATGTAACCCATAAAATGGCTAAACGCAAACTTTATTTCAATTACCTTTCGATTATTTTATTGCACAAATTTACTGCCGGGGTGGGTAGTTAATTGAATTTTCATAAGTCGTTGAGTACCAGCAAGTTGCGGGGGGTGGTGTTTTTCATTCTCATTTTTAATAATTTACATTTTCAAATAATAGCAAGTACAAAAAAATCCGAAGGGTATAAAAACCAAAAAACCAAATATAAAAAACCCGAAATTGAATACAAAACAAAAAAACCCCAAAAAAATGCAAATCGAAAAAAAATCGGGGAGCCTATTTTGTAAAAGGGTAAATATAAAAAAACAGTTAATTCTCTAGCGCCGAAATAGAAATAACAGGTAAATTCGTGTAATATATAATACATGAACGATAAAAATGACGAACTTGATTTTAGTAATGCTATTCGCGCCCAACTTAAAGAGGCGGAAGGTACAGAAGAAGAAGTAACGCAAGAAGCTTGGGCGGCCGAAGAGAAAAAAGGCAAAAAGCTTAATAAGCCATTTCGTACATCTGGAGGGCCAAAGAAGTTCTCGGTATACGTCAAGAATGAAAAGGGTAATGTCGTTAAAGTTAATTTCGGCGATCCAAACATGGAAATCAAGCGTGATGATCCTGCTCGTCGTAAAAGTTTTCGCGCACGTCATGGATGCGATAATCCTGGACCCAAGACTAAGGCAAAATACTGGAGTTGCAAAATGTGGAGCAAGAAGAGCGTCACGAAAGTAACAAAAGGAGAAGAAGAATCAGAAGAAGAATTTCTAGACGAATCCGAAAGCAAGCAAGGTCTTTGGGACAATATCCGCAAAAAGAAAAAACGCGAAGGTAAAGATTATAAACCTGCAAAACCTGGCGATAAAGATCGTCCAAAGAAAGACGCTTACGAAAAAGCTCAGAAACCAAAGAAGGACAAATCTAAAGCCGAAAAAGACGACAAGAAGGACGGCAAGAAAGAAGAAAAACTAACAGACAAAGAAAAAAAACTTCCTGACGCTATAAAGAAAAGTATTTTAGATAAAAAGAAAAAATCAAAAGCTGACGAAAAAGCTGGTTATCCGCCAAAGTGCAACGAAGGATATGTCGAGAAAGACGGCAAATGCGTACCAGTTTCCGATTCAGGATACAAGAATAAGAAAAAGTAAAACTGTTGTTTTTTTTTGATGTGTACCATAAAGTATGGACATCAACAAATTAAGCAAACTAAAACAATCAGCGCCAGAAATACCGACAAATACTTGTCCGTACATAGACTTTATTGAGGACATAATAAAAGAAGTAATAGACGAATGCGACTCTTCGTTTATTGAGCAAAAGCTTGAGCTGGCTATTTCTACTTTGGAGTATGTAAGGGAATCAAATGACGCACTGCGTCAAAGTTCTAAATATTGGTACAATAAAATAAAATAGGGCCTACTCTATAATCAAAGTTGACGTATAGGGCATGTTGCGTAGAGTTCTTTGGTCTATCGCGACCCCATAGCCGATAGCTGGCAATTTAAATAACGAATCTATAGACATATCATAAATTCCATCAACAAACTGCTCTGACCCTACTACCTCTCCCCACATGCCAACCGCGTTCTTTGCGCCCGGCCCATTGAGGTATAGGTTATTTACTTTAGTACTCTTGTAGCATGGCTCGCGAATATCAGCATCTTGCTGTGACGTTGTTCCTCTATTAAATATCGTCCTAGGTGACTCATTTTGGTCCGCAGCTGGGTATTCCAATATATCGTACCAATCATAAACTTTTTCTGAGGTTATTCCCATGTCTGCTAGATGAGTTCCAGGCGACGCATCAGGCAATGTTTCGCCTGGCGAAAGATCAACTATTAAAGCTGGACCAGTGATTTCGAAAAATATTAAATCTTCTCTGGTGTAATTGTGGTATGCATAGGTTGCGCCTAAGTGCGTCCAGTCTAGAGAGAATTTGACGGTTGTTCCGGCTGGAATCGCCATAGATTTTAGGTCTTGCTTTGCGACAGTTCGCACGGCCTTTCCTAGTGTAGGGCTAGTCCAGCCATCACCAGCTCTATTTGGGTCAAGCTTGGTATACCGATATCCGCTGGAGGTAAGATATAATTCAAATGCATAAGTCGATTGAATTTCATAAACCCCTGCTGCAGTTATATCTGAAGACGCATCGTCCACAAAAGCTTTAGATTCTGTAGAGGAAAAGGCGTTACTTATTATCTTTGAGCTAAAATGAACTATTCCAGCAGGCGTTGGATCTGGATCTGCAGCCATAAAGCTAGCAAGATTCGCGAGGGTAACATTATGAGAAATATCATAAAAATCATCTCCAGTATTTTCTCTCGAAATAACGAATAAATCATCTCCTTTTAATTCAATAGCACTAGTGAGTTCGCTGATTTTTGTTTCTTTATTATTTGCTTCGCCAGGGGCGTTAGCAGTTGGGCAATCTACCGCTTCAGTGATTCCTATTGCGATTATATCTGCAACTATAGATCCATGAGTACCAGAAGATTGGCTGATCAAGTTTACTCCATTTTCATCTGACGACGTAACTTGAATCCAACTTTTGTCTAAAATATTTCCAGAGGGGTTTCTTGTTGAGGTGGTTATTTCAAATGGCCTCGAAGAGAAAGGTATTGGGAAATTAACCGTCTGAACTCCTTCCACCAGGAACGGTTCGCTGCTAACCCATTGAATTGTTAGTCCATTGCTGAGCATTTGATATCCCGCGCCTTCGTCTGTTGATAATTTGCACAAATCGCCAATACCGGGGACCTTATTAACGCTTAAAACGCCATCCGGCTCGACAGATAATCCATCTCCAACTTTAACCACCCCAAGGATTTCTTTTGTTGCGATTGGAGTTCCTCCTCCCGAGGCAATTCCTACTATTTTAATCCAGGTTCCTCTGTAATGCCAGGTAAATCCAATATTTCCGTCTGGTTCCATTGCTATCCACGCCACATTAGCCTCTCGGAAGCTAACTGTAGTTGGAGTTATTGACACAATTGAGCCGCCATACGCATTGTTTATATTTTGCGTCCGAGCAAGATCATTAGGTTCTTGAGCGTAGGCGACGCCGTCGGGATGCATACTTACATAAACCTTGAAGTTTATGTCTGTCGTGCCAAGGTTGTGCTCTAATACATGAAGGTGTCCGTATCCCGTGCCAATCGAACCAACTCCCTTTATCCAACCACTACTCCATTCAGCCATATTATTAAACTCCTACTCTATAATCAAAGTTGACGTATAGGGCATGTTGCGTAGAGTTCTTTGGTCAATTGGGTCCCCGCTAACGGCACTAGTAGCTGGCAATTTAAATAATCCATCTATAGCGTCCTGACTCAAAAACGCACCAAATATTAATTGATTAATTACCACCTCCGGCCATCTGCCAATTGCGGGAGGGTTAAAATCTCCGTCAGCTGGCAGATTTACATATAGATTATTTATGTTAACGTTAGTATCTACTGCTTCATTAAGATCGTCTGCAAATTGCAAAAGCGTCCCTTGATCAAATATCGCTCTAGGCGAGTTTAATCCGCCGTAAGCTGGATACTGAAGTATGTCATACCAATTATAAACTGTTGCTTCGGTTATACCCACGCTTGCTAGGTGCGTCCCAGCTGACGCATCAGGTGGTTCTTCGCCTGGCGAAAGATCAACTATTAAAGCTGGACCAGTGATTTCGAAAAATATTAAATCTTCTCTGCTGTAAGTATGGTGCACGTAGGTTGCACCTAAGTGCGTCCAGTCTAGGGAGAACTTGACAGTTGCTCCCGCTGGAATTGCCATAGATTTTAGGTCTTGCTTTGCGACAACTGGCACAGCTTTTCCTAGTCCAGTAGAGTTAGTCCAGCCATCACCAGTCCTGTCTGGATCAAGTGTGGTGAACTCTTCTGACGGAGCGAATTTAAACGCATAAGTCGATTGAATTTCATAAACCCCTACGGCAGTTATATCCGACCACGGGTCAACCACAAAAGCTTTTGAATCTGTATCATTGGCAGCGTTACTTATTATCTTGGAGCTAAAATGAACTACGCCATCGGGCGTAGGAGTCGGAGTTGGAGATGCGCCTTTTATAAAAGTGGCAAGATCCTCCAATGTGACCTTCTGGGAAATGTCATAAACCTGATCTCCAGTGTTTTCTTTTGAAATAACGAATAAATCGTTGTTTTTAAGTTGACTAGTGCTCTCAAGCAGGCTAATCTTTGTTCCGTCGAGGTCGCCTGAGTCAGTGCTGCCTGGGCAGTCTGTGACTTCAGAAATACCTATTGCGAATATATCGGCAATTATTGGCTTGAAGTCGCCACCTAATGATTGAGCAAAAACCGTAACACCGTTAGCGTCCCAACTCATTACTTGAATCAATTGCTGGGAAAATGGATCTCCACTTGGGTAGCGGGTGGAAGCGGTAACTTTAAATGGGGTAGAGGCAAAAGGTTTCTCAAAATTTATCACTACTACCCCTGCGGTTGTAAGCGGGTCACTACTAACCCACTGCATTGTAAGTCCATTGCGGAACATTTGGTATCCCCCGCCTTCTTCTGTCGATAATTTGCATAAATCACCCATGCCTGGAACATCGTCGGCGCTCAAGACACCATCCTGAGTAATAGATAATCCATCTCCAACTTTTACTCCCCCTAGGTCGTTTTCAGTCGCAATTGGTAAAGCGCCACCGCCCGAGGATGTACCTATTATTTTAATCCAAGAAGTAGCGAAATTACCAACAGATCCCGCTCCTCCGTTTGTGTTCATGATAAACCAACCCTCATTAGCTTGTTGAAAGGTTACTTGAGTGTCGCTTATGGATGTGATCCTGCCGCCGTAAGCAGTGCCAGCAGTGCTACTAACGAAAGAGGCATTAAAAAATGCTTCTTGAACATGGCCGGCGCCTGCTGCGTCTAAACTTATGTAAGTTCTAAAGTTTACATCTGTTGTGCCTAAGTTATGCGTTAGCACGTGAGTGTGCCCATTAGCGACTCCTGGAAGCCAACCACTACTCCAGTCGGCCATTTATTTACCCTCCAATTCTTTAACCAGCACTTTATGCACTTCCTTTAATTTACCTTCTTTCATATAGTCAGAAGGAGTATTTCCATCCAGCTCTTCATTTTCAGCTTTAAGCCACTGAGTGGCCGCATAAAAAGGCATTTTCTTTGCAAGAAGCTCCAGAATATCGTATTTAGAAATATTTGACATATATAATATATAATACACTAAAGTCTGTGTAATATTTAGTAATAATCAATAACCCTTAAACAAATGCCAAGAAAAAAAGCACCAAAAGATATTGACCCAGAGTTTGACATAAACCCATTCAAGACCAAAATAGTAATAAAAGGCAAAAACCTAAGCGACAAGCAAAAAGTTTTCCTTGATCTATCGATGGACGAGAATACAAAGATAATATTTGTTTCCGGCCCAGCTGGAGCAACTAAAACATACATGGCTGTATTTTCAGCGCTAAGACATTTGCAAAAAAACGATGAATTGGATTTGCTATATGTTCGTACTGCAATCGAGAGTGCGGACAAGGGGCTTGGGGCGCTACCAGGCTCGCTAGAAGAAAAGATTAATCCCTACATGGCTCCACTAGAGGACAAGCTCGAAGAGATGCTTCCAAAAGGTTCTGGCATAAAGAGTGAGCTTTTAAAATACGGAAGAATACAAGCCATGCCAATCAACTTCCTTAGAGGAGCGAGTTGGTTTAATAAAGTTGTGGTAGCAGATGAGTCTCAAAATTTCTCGTTCAGGGAGCTTGTTACGATGACAACTCGAATAGGAGAAAACACAAAGCTTTTTGTATGCGGCGATATGATGCAAAGCGACATTGGCAGCAGAAGCGGATTCTCAGATATGTTCAACTTATTCAACGACCCAGTAAGTAAAGAAAAAGGTATACATTGCTTTAAGTTTAATGAAAATGATATATTTAGAAGTGAAATATTAAAATATATAATTACAAAATTAAAAACATACAAAAAGTAGTGTAACCAAGAGTATGGATGGGATTTATGTAATAGTATCTGCGGTAATCGGCGCGTCAGCAACAATAGCTAGCGTACTAATTTCAAGAAAAAGAGCAAAAGACATTGCGAAAAAAAAGGACCCAATACTGAGCGAAACTCAGAATAACGAAAATATTTACACTGCCCTAGATTACTTAATGAATCAAATGGGCGCTGACCGCGCTTATATCATGCAGTTCCATAATGGTAGTTATTATGTTTCAGGAAGAAGCCAGCAGAAGTTTAGCTGTACTCATGAAATGGTTCTTCCTGGAATCAGCAGGGAGCATGAGAATTCAAGAAACCATATTGTTTCAAATTTTCACGATTATATTAATAAGTTGACTAGCGATGGATCGTTCGCTTACTCAGATGTTAAATCCGCTCCAGATCATGCATTTGCCATGATGGCTCAAGACAAGGGGGTAAAAAGCATCTACAATGTCCCGATAAAGACTCTAAACGACACCGTGATTGGCATATTGGGGGTAGACTATGTAAAAGGTTACGTAGATGAATGCAGCATGGACTCTTGCGCTTCTGGTGAAGGTAAGTGTTTTGATAAAACAACCAACGAGTTTATGCGTAGGCAGGCAAGGATAGTTGCTGGGTATCTGATATAAATTATTAGATATATTGCATGTGCTTGTTTATAATACAAGTATTATGCAAACGATATTTTGTACAGAATGTGGAGCAAAAAACGAGTACTCTGGCGCTAAGCCAAAGTTTTGTTCTTCCTGCGGAACTCCTATGGAGAAAACTGCATCAAGCGGCGTCAAGCCACAAGCCACCAAGAAGCCAATGGTTCGCAAGAGCGCCGGAAGCTTCAGAGAGCAAATGGAAGCCAGGAAGCAATCTAGAGGCTCCTTGTCAGAGGACGAAACGGACATAGATCATGTTCCAAATATATCCTCATTAAGCTACGAGATAACTAAATCGGGCAACACAATCCATAACTTTAAAGATATTATTGATGCCGCCCAAAAAGAAGACACCAACAAGTAAGCCCGCAGAAGACGCTGAACTCAAGGAGCCTGTAGTTAATGCAAAGTACGAAGACCTTAATGATGTAATAGATAAAGAGCTGATCAAAAGAAAGAGGAATTGGTTTTTAAGCTCAGTAGCATGGATAGACTTTGACGACGTATCCCAAATTATACGGGCGCATATTGCAAAAAAATGGGATCAATGGGACCAGTCGCGTCCAATAAAGCCCTGGCTTAATAAAATTATTGCAAATCAGATGAAGAATATCCTTCGGAACCATTACAGTAATTACGCCCGCCCATGCTTAAACTGCCCGTTTAATAACGATGCAGATATGCAATTGTGCAGCTTCACTAAATCTGGACAACAAGACAGAACATGCCCGCTATATAAAAAATGGGACAAAACAAAAAAGCACGCATACAATGTAAAAATCACTTTATCGCTAGACAGTCATATTCATGAGATCGATGGAAACGTAGATAATCATCTTGACATGGATATAAATTCAGCTTCTGATAAATTAATCAAAGAATTAAAAGGCTGCCTAAACGAAAGGCAGTTTAAGGCTTTTGAATTACTTTACATACAGAACCTAACAGATCAAGAGGTTGCAGATCAAATGGGTTTCAAAAGCACAGAGTCAGGAAGAAAAGCCGGATACAAACAAATTAAAAATTTAAAGAAAACTTTAAAAGACAAAGCTGTTAAAATACTAACAAAGAAAGGTATAGCATTTTTAGGAGATGACAACGAAATTATCTAAAGAACAAAAACAATACATTAGGGATAATTTTAAAAAAACTCCTAATTTACTAGATTTAACAAAAGCCGTATTCCAGAACGAAGACCTTGATGGTCGAAGTAAAGAAGGTCGCGCTGTAAAGAAGTTTCTTGCGGAGCAGAGCATGGATTACAAGACCAGTGCATGGGATAAGGTGGAGGATATTGAATTAACTGACCATCAGATTGAGTTTGCCAAGCAGCAAGCCAAGAACGGTCTTAGCGCTTTCCAGATAGCAGAGATGATTTGGCCAGAAATGTCTGTGAAAAGATTCTCGAAGCAACATGTGGCTGTTTTAGATTTTCTTAGAGAATATGAGCCTGCTTACGTCCATGATAGTGAGAGTGCGGTCAATAGGGTTTACGCTCCACCCAAGCTTCTATCTACTGGGCTAAATAAGATTAACGAATTCTGCTTTGCTGGCTTAAAAGAAGAAAAGCTCAGCCATGATGAAACTGACTGTATTGAAAGTTTAATAAAAAGTCTTTCGGCGCCAAGATTCATACAAGTCATAAGTAACTACAGCAACATGAAAGATAGAGAGTTATTTGAGGCCGAGTTTATAAGAGCAACATGGGATAAACCAGATTTAACAAGTGATGAAATAAATTTATATATTAATGTTTGTGTTGATTATATTAATTTAAAAAATATATCATCTCACATTGAAAAGCTAAATACAATGTTTAATGAAGTTGAAGATCAACAAGACATGACAGTAAGATTAGCAGAAGTATTAAAATCTAAAACAGATGAATACGATAAATGTGAAAAAAGAATGGAATCATTAATTAAAAAATTAAATGGAGACCGTTCAGAAAGATTAAAGAACAGAAGCAAGGAAAACGCTACTATAATCTCACTGGTAAAGAACTTTCAGGTTGAGGACGAACGACTCCGAATGATACAATTAGCAGAGATGCAGAAAAAATTAGTTGACGAAGAGGTTACTCGACTTGATAATATGGATAGCTGGAAAGCAAGAATACTAGGAATCTCTAAACACGATGCAACATGAAAAAAATTGAACTATTAATTGGCGACTATGAATACTCCAAGATCCAAGAGATCTTTGAAAAAGAGGCTAACTTTAAGCCTGTTGGTGAAACGGACCACATTATTATTAAAGCCCTTAGCTCAATCGTGAGCCCTAAGAATTTAGTTGAACAGGATATTGGTGGAGAAGAAATCACAACGTATTCCGTAAAGCAGGTCAAAGAGCCGGAAAACAAGTCTCTCGACGAGGGCAAGGTAGAATACAAACTTTAATATAGAAATATACTACTCTTCAATATATAATACAAACAGTAGCAGATATAAAGAAAACTACAGTTAAACAATAAACAATTTATAACTAAACTAAACAATAAATATAAAATAAAATTTAAATAATTATGAGCGATAAAATTATCAGAGATAAAATGATTGAGACCCTTGGAACTTCCATTCTCAATCAGTTAAACCTTAACGGCCTAATTGAGGCGGCAAAAAGCTACTCGATTCAATTAGCTAACACTGAGTTGGACAAGATGTCCGACGAAGACAAAGAGAAGTTAGTTGAACATATCGAAAAAGCTGACGCAGAAGCCGCAGAAAACGAATCAGGTGAAGCTGAAGTCGCAGAGACTGAAGTTGTTGCTTAATATATTTTTTTGCTTAATTGCGCATGGAAATAGGTCACTGCATTTTGTAGTGGCTTATTTTTGTTTATAGATGACTTGCGAATGTAAAGTATGTAATAAATCTTTCAAGAATGAAAGAGGCTTGCACTTGCACATTCCCAAGACGCATAAAATTCCTCTTGCTGAATATTATGTTAATATTTATCAGCGTCGGGATAAATTAACTAATGAATTATTAGAATTTAAAAATAAAGATGATTATTTTAATATTGATTTTGTGTCGCAGGGAAACCTTCGTAAATGGGCTTTAGGTGCCGACAAGGAGGAAGTTAAGGAATATATATTAAAACGCCTTCAGCAGCGCGTTACGGGCAAGGAATTGGCATATGCTCCGTGCCACCTGGAACTTCTTCTTCATGACTTGCCATCAATGGATATGTATAAGTATTTTTTTGGTTCTTATTCGCAAGCATGCAATGATATAAAAATTAAACCATTATTGGATAAAAATATAATGAAAGGTTTTTTTGAAAGAAATATAGAATTAGATGATATTAACATACTGATAGACACTCGTGAGCAGCAACCATTAAAGTTTAACAACTCCATGTCTATGAAATTGGATTTTGGCGATTACGCTGTTGGCGCGCCGCATTACGACTATACTTATGTTGACAGGAAAAGCGAATCAGACTTCAAGGGCACAATGACTACAGGGTTTAAGAGATTCACTAGAGAGCTTGAAAGGGCGCAAGAATTTGATGCATATATTTTTATAGTAGTCGAAAGTTCGATAGAAGCGATTATAAAAAACAATATGTACGGACCTAGGCAATCAAACCTTCCATACATCTGGCACAACATGAGATTACTCATGCATAAATTCGCTAAAAAATGTCAATTTATTTTTACTGGAGGAAGGAAGCAATCAGAAGAAATGATACCCAAGCTTTTGGTATATGGTAAAAAATTATGGGGAACGGACTTACAATACTTTATAGATAAACAATGACTTGGCAAGAAGGCAAACTAGCAAACAACGACAAGGAGATTAACGTCAACGATGAAATGTTGAAGATTAAAGGGTATCTGGACGAACCAGACGCAAAGATTTTGCTTCATAATTTCCTTAGGGATAATGTAACTTTTACAACCAACTTAATAGCTGGAGTGGATCTTTTTCCTTTTCAACATTTAGCCATCAAATCGATGCTGGAAACAGATTACTTTCTTGGTATATGGAGTCGAGGAATGTCTAAGTCTTTTAGTACTGCTATATATGCTTTCCTGGATGCGATATTTAATCAGGGAGTGCAGATAGGTATTATGGCCGCCACGTTCAGGCAGTCGAAGATGATATTTGAAAAGATTGAGGATATAGCAAGAAAACCAGAAGCTGCATTTTTAGCGCAATGCATAACAAAGAAATCAAAGAAAAACGACCAGTGGACCCTAGAGATTGGAGAATCTAAAATTATTGCTTTGCCTTTGGGAGATGGTTCGAAGTTGCGTGGTTTTAGGTTTCATAGAATTATTATTGATGAGTTTCTTTTGATGCCAGAGCATATTTACAATGAGGTTATTTTGCCGTTCCTTAGTGTTGTTCAAAACCCTACCGAAAGAGAGAAGGTCAGGAAGCTAGAAGATCAAATGATAGCTAAGGGCAAAATGAAGGAAGAGGATAGATACCAATGGCCGAACAATAAATTGATAGCATTATCCTCTGCTAGTTATAAGTTTGAATATTTATACAAGGTGTACGAGACATTTGAGAATCTAATCCTAGACGGAACACATCCAGGCTCCATAGATACTTCAAAAAGAGTTATAATGCATTTTAGTTATGATGTGGCTCCTGAGGCTCTTTACGATCAAAACTTGATCAATCAATCAAAGCAAACAATGAGTCAATCTCAGTTTGACCGAGAGTTTAATGCTATATTTACAGACGACAGCTCAGGGTTCTTTAAGACGTCCACAATGGCTGCATGTACTGTACCTGATGGAGAGACTCCCTGCATGGAGCTTGCTGGAGATAGAGATTGTAAATATTTGTTAGCATTTGACCCAAGTTGGGCAGAGAGTGAAAGCTCTGACGATTTCGCTATGCAATTATTTAAATTAAATGATAATACAAAATCTGGTACTTTAATTCATAGTTATGCTGTTCCTGGTTTAAAGATGCAGGATCATATTAATTACTTTCATTACTTATTGACTCATTTTAATATTGTTGCTATTGTTGGAGACTATGGTGGAGGTGTACAATTTTTGCAGGGAGCTAATGCTAGTGAGCAATTTAATAAAAGCAATATAAATATACAGGAAATCTCTGCTGACCTTGATAATACGGAGCATTACCAGGAAGGGCTCAGGGAGCTGAAAATGCAATACAATTTAAAAGATAGAAAAATATGTATACTAAGGAAAGCCAATTCTGACTGGATTCGAAAGTCTAATGAACTTTTGCAGGCTAACTTAGACCACAAAAGAATATGGTTTGGTTCTAGGCCATTGGATGATAATTATCATATGCAATTAAAGAAAAAAGTACCTATAGACGATTTAACATTTGTACCCAATCAGAAAGAGTTTTTGAAAAGTAGCGGCGGAGCAAAGCTAATAGATTTCTTGGATCATCAATGGGACATGGTTAACTATACTAAAAATCAATGTGCATTGATACAGGTAACTTCTACGCCCCAAGGAACTCAAACTTTTGGATTGCCGTCAAACCTAAGAAGGCAAAGCGGGCCAAGTAAAACAAGGAAGGATTCTTATTCAGCTTTGGTTCTTGGGAATTGGATGATCAAGACGTATTACGACATGATAAATGCCAAGAAGGCGCATGTTGATTCAACGTTTATTCCGATCATGGTTTAAAGTAAAGTCAAAGTTAACTTTGCAACTTTGGATGGACTTTCAAAGGATTTGGTGTACTATATAATATGCCAAGAAAATATAATAAGAAATCAGAATACTGGAGTAAATTCAACGCAACTGCGGGTCAGGCAGAAAAAGAAGATTTAAATTCTTTATTAAGTAAAGCCGAAAGTACTCAAGAAGTAAAACCAGCTACAGCGGGAGAGTCTTATTATGCCGAGGCAAATTACTCTAGAAACGTAGGCCAAATAGAAGGAGAAGAAGGAACTCGTTACAGATCAAACAGGGCAACAAAACCACCCAAGGCAAACAAGTATGCGAATATCGACAGTCTGGGGTTGCCGTACTCGTACAAGGATTCTTATGTAAGCCCAAGGATTTCTATTGAACTTTGTCAAAAAGCTTATGCGAATGTACCAATCTTCAGGAATGCTATAGACGTAATGGCCGAGTTCTCAAATTCAGACATTTATTTAGACGGAGGCTCAGAGAAAGCCAAGATATTCATAGACAAATGGATGCAGAAGATAAACATATGGAAATTAAAGGATCAATACTTCAGGGAGTATTATAGGTCAGGAAATGTTTTCATGTACAAGCTGGACGGCAAGTTCACTACAGAAGATTTAATTAAACTGAATCAGGTTTATGGGGCAGAAAGTAAAAACATCGGATCCAAGAAAATACCTGTTGGCTATATATTTTTAAACCCATATGACTTTGTGGCTGACAGAGCCTTAACTTTCAGCGCAAAGAATGGCATCTATAAAAAAATACTAAGTGAGTACGACATAGAGAAGTTGAAGTTTCCTCAGTCCGACTACGACCAGGAAATGTTTAATGCATTACCTAAAGACGCTAAAGATAAGATAAAGCAGAACCAGTGGATGTCAGACGGAATCATGGTTGATTTAGATCCTAATAAATTAATTTTTTCTTTTTATAAAAAACAAGATTATGAGCCTTTTGCTATTCCTTTTGGTTTCTCTGTACTTGATGATATAAATTGGAAAATGGAGTTAAAGAAAATAGATCAAGCCATAACTCGTACCATTGAAAATGTAATCTTATTGGTGACAATGGGAAATACTCCAGACAAAGGAGGAGTTAATCCAAATAATTTAAAAGCAATGCAATCCCTCTTTCAAAATGAAAGCATTGGACGTGCGTTGATTGCAGACTATACAACCAAGGCGGAATTTGTTATACCTGATCTAAATAAGGTTCTAGGCCCGACTAAGTACCAAATAGTAAACGAAGACATCAAGGAAGGTTTGCAGAACATTATTGTGGGCAAAGAGAATTACTCAAGTACTCAAGTAAAAGCTCAGATATTTCTAGAGAGATTAAAAGAAGCTAGAAGTGCATTTCTTAATGACTTTATGCAGCCCCAGATAAAGAAAGTTTGTCAAGCAATGGGTTTTAAGAATTTTCCAACGGCGAAATTCGTAGAGATAGATATCAAGGATGAAGTGCAACTACAAAGAGTAACGTCCAGGTTAATCGAGATGGGAATCATAACTCCAGAACAAGGAATGACCGCCCTAAAGAAAGGCGTTTACCCAGATCCTCAAGATCTTCGCCCAGCGCAAGAAAGATTTGTCGAAGATAGAGAGAAAGGGTTTTACACTCCGCTATCTGCATCTCAGCCTATTCTAAACGAAGAGGATCAAGAAATGAAGGAAGAGCAGCATGAGATGAGTATGGAGCAGCAAAAGGTATCTCAGGAACAAATGAAAAAGGGACCGCCTCCTCCTCAGCCAGGACAGCCTCAACCAGGAAAGCCTGCTGTAAAAAAAGACAATGGCAGACCAGCAGGAACAACAACCAAGCCTAGTGGAGTATTCGCCTCGGACGAAGTTCACAGTAGAAAGAATATCCAGGAAGTGGTTTACAACATTGAAGCTTTACGCAAGCAAGCTGAATCGGCGCTAAAGAACCACTACGGAAAGAAAAGATTATCTAAAGAACACAAAGGCATTATAGATACATTAACAGAAAGCATAGTTATGTCAACAGAACATGACCAATGGGAAAAAGCATTAAGCTCTTGTATTGAAGATTTTAATAATATTGAAAAATTAAATATTTTATCTGATGTTTTAGATATTTCTGAACAGCATGAAATTGTATCTTATCCTGCTTCTATACTTTATCATAGTAAAAAAATAAATATTGATAATAAATAATCTTGTGTATTAATATATTAATATGAGTTTACCTTTTAAGTATATATGTAAGTTTTCTGAAAGTGTTGTAGCTTCTAGCCCGAAAAGCGAGCAGATTGAATCTTTAGCGTCTGTTGAATCTTTAAGGGACTTGATACCAGAAGATATTGATTTTGGAAAGAACATTGATTTAGTTGGAGTGGCATTTAACGGCGCTGTAGCAAACATGTTCAATAAGAATGGAGATGGAATCGATACCGAGACCGCAATAGCTATAAAAGACTACTTCATTCACAAGCCCACCAATATAGAGCATCAAAGGAAGAAAGTGGTTGGACATATCGTAGGAGCTTCATTCTCTAAATACGGAACAAACGAATTGATGAGCGAAGAAGAAGCGGCTGCAAGTGATGAGCCTTTTAATATTGCATTATCTTCTGTTGTATATAAAACGGTTAATCCCGAATTTGCAGAACTCGTTCAAAAATCAGTAGATGAAGAGGATGAGCTTTATCAAAAAGTATCAGCGAGCTGGGAAATTGGATTCAATGATTATGTAATTGCCGTTGGAAGTGACAATTTAAAAGATGCGAAGATCATCGAAGACGAAGAAGGTAAAGAAGAAAATAAACAATTTCTTAAGGCATACGGAGGAAACGGAAGAAACGACGACGGAGAAGAAGTTCATCGCTTGATCGTTGGAGATGTTTATCCTCTTGGGATCGGCTTCACAGCTAATCCAGCGGCCGCCGTAAAGGGTTTAACTGTAGACGAAAAAAGCATCCGAGAGTTTAAATTAAAAGATAGCGGAGAAAGCTCCAGCTATGAAAAAATCGAAATAAAAAAAATAAAAAGTTCCCATTTACATAAACACGATGTAAATTTAAGCAAGAACTTAAAACCTAATATCATTATGGAACAAGAAATTTTAAACCAAGTAAAAGAAACCTTAGAAGCTCAAGCTTCGTCTAAGAAACTTTCTGAAGAGGCTATTGCCAACATCACTAAAGTTTTTCATGACGCTATCATTCAAAAGAATGACCAGTGGCAAGCAGACAAAGAAGAAATGGGAAAAGCAAACGAAGAACTCGTTCAAGCTTCCGAAGAGTCTAAGAAGACCATTGAATCTTTAAAAGAAGAAATCGCAGCAATGAATCAGCAAGTTGAGCTTCTCAAAACTGAAGCTGCTGCAAAAGAAGCTTCCGAGAAGTTTAACGACAGAATGAGCGCACTTGATGATCTTTTCGAATTAGAAGACGAAGATCGAGTCGTTCTTGCTTCTGATCTTAAATCACTTGATTCTACAGAAGAAGCTTATGCTGAGTATAAGGAAAAACTTTCTGTAATGTGGAAACACAAAACAAAATCTTTTAAGGAAGAACAACAAAAAGCTATTGCAGCTAAAGTTGAAGAGCAAGTTCAAAAGAGAATTTCTGAACTTTCTTCCGCAAGCGAATCTACAGAAGAAGTAGCAGAAGAATCAACCGAAGAGGTTGTTGAAGAAGCTATCGAAAATGCAGAAATCGAAGAAGAGGTGGTTGCCAACAATAATGGCGATGCAACTCAAGACCAACTAACTTTAAGGGAAAAATTTAAACAAGCTTTCTCGAAGGACAACGTAAACATTCAATACTAAAATAGAGGAAAAATAAAATGGCTAATAGACTACTTCCATTCAGACAATACAACGAACATTTTGTAATTAATTTGTTCGCACTTAAAACGAGTGAGCTTGATCTTACTGACGTAACCAAAAATACTCACACCAACTCAGACAAGCATGACGCTGGAGTAATTGTGAAGATTACTACTGCTGGATCCGATATTGGAGCAGGATACAGTGGAACTGGTTTAAATGCCGGAAAAGGTGACTCAGACCTTAATGGGTACCTTGGTCAAACTGATTACCCTCATGTTGGCAGCAATGTTTATGGTGAAGCTTTTGCTAAAATTGAACGACATGGCGCAGGTTCAGCCCGCCCGCTTGGGATAACTTTGAATCAAACTCTTACATATGACGAGAACGGAGAAAAAATGCTTTATTACAAGCAAAAACTTCTTGAGCTTCAAGGCGTTCTTCCTGGCGAAGTAGTTCCAGTATTAACAAAGGGTATTGTCACTATAGGCGAAAATGCTTTTGACACTGCAAAAACTTACGCCGCGGGCGATCTTCTTTATGTAGGAGGAGGAGTAGGAACTACTGATCAAGAAGGAAAGTTCACAAATGAAGAATCAGAAGCTGCCGTGTATAATAGTCCTATTGGATACGTTGTTGCTGTTGGCAATCGCGACCTTGCTACTGGCGAACTATCTTCAAATGATTATTTTGCTGGAAATGGATCAAGTGCCACTGGAACAGGCAAATATCTTATTATTAATATCGACCTTTAATCTTTAACTAGAGAGTATCAAAAAAAATGAAAATTACACTTAAGAGAACAGAAGAACAAGTCGAGCTCGTAAAGGCTATGGCTTCACGAAATCGCGAAGTTGCTTACGAAGCACAAATGGCGTTGGCAGAATTCATCGGACCAGTTTTGGCCGAGGTTGTAAACCAAGCTCCTACGCTTAGTAACTTATTCACAAACTTCCAGTTTAACGATATGGACAGTCCTAGTATTCCTTTGGATCTTTACTATGATGTTACTGCTCCAGATTACGTAAAGGTTTACAGCACATCAGTTCCTGGTGGTCTTCCAACCAATACTGTAACACCAACCGCTTCAGAAATGAAGTTCACGACTTATCGTCTTGATAGCGCTGTTGATTTCGACAAACGCTACGCTGCTAAGTCTCGTTTAGACGTTGTTGGTAAATCATTTACTCGTATTGCTCAAGAAATTCTTCTTCGTCAAGAATCTACTTCTGCAAACTTGATCTTGGGAGCATTGTATGCTGCTAGCACAAATGGTGTAGCTCACACTCAAGCAGCTAACGGAAATACATTGATCCTTGATGATTTCAATAAGCTTTTAACTAAAGCAAAACGAATCAACACTGCATGGACAGGCGGAACTCCAGAAGGCCGAATCAAAGGAATCACTGATATGATCATGAGTCCTGAGGCTGTTGAAGGTCTTCGTTCGATGGCTTACAATCCTGTTAATACGCGTGGTTTACAGACAACATCTACTGTTAACATTCCTGCTGGTACAGATGCCAACGGTGGAACTACAACAGTCTCCAATCCTGGAGCCGGAGTTATTGCAGCTACTGATGAAATGCGCAACGCAATTTATCAAAACGCTGGTATTCCTGAGTTCTACGGTATTTCCATCATGGAAATCAACGAGCTTGGCGCAGGTCAGAAGTTTACAAAGGTATGGAATGGTCTTGGTGGAGCTGGAACAGATTTAGTTATCGGTCTTGATCGCTCACGTGAATCTTTATTCCGTGCGGTTGCTCTTGATTCTGAAACAGGATCCGAGTTTACTCTCTTGGCAGATGATCAGTACAGTATTCGTCAGCAAAAAATTGGATACTACGGTTCTCTTGAAGAAGGCCGCATGATCCTTGATGACAGAGTTCTTACTGGAATCACTCTATAATAGAGTCTCAAAGGAAACTTTCAAAAAGTCCACCTTTATGGTGGATTTTTTGTTTGTGGATATTAACATATATTTATATAATAAATAAAGGAAAAAGGAAAAATCATGGCTAAAAAAACAAACACAAGAAAAAAGGCAACAAAAGCACCGATGGAATTCAGTGACGGAGTTGATCATTTAAAAGAGGAATCAAAAGAAGCAAGAGACCTCGAACAATTAATGGGCTTCAAAGAGAAGAATCCATTTGGTTACGATACATCAGAAGCATTCGACTCAGCAATAGAGACTATGCCGATTACTAGTTTGCAAGAACTAGCAGTTAAATCTGGAGTATTTCCATCGGGAACAAAAGCAATGCTAAAAACAAAGCTTAAGAAAGCATATTCTCAGTACACTACTGGAGGTGCAAACAAGGTGGTTCAAGTAACCAAACCAATCGTTGATCCGGAGTCAGAGCAAGGTAAAAAATTACTTAAGATACTTGGAGAACAATTCTAATGTCTTTCAATCAGATAGGTCAAATAGCTAGCGGCGTACTTCAGTACGATTTTGATTTCATTACCGGCACTACAGAGAAAGCTGCTGAGCTGTTGACTATATCTGGTAGCCTGAGCGGGCATGTAGGACAATTAAATGTTTTAATCAACCAATCATTTGGATACACTGGCTCAGGAGGAGATGTAAACCCGCCACTTCAAGAAGAAGAAAAAGAAATACTCGTTCAGCTTTATATCAAGGACTATTACTTTAAGGAGGCAAGAAGAGTGCTTAGAAGCCTTTATGACGCAAGTTCGGCCTCAGCCTTTAATGAAAGCGAATGGACTGAACTACGCGAAGGAGATACCACAATAAAAAGAGGAGTCTTTTCAGCCAAGGATAGAGTCAGTGCGTCAAGAAATTATAAAGAATTAGCAGAAGAAGCAGACAAGAAAATTACAGAGCTTGTGGGTGCGTATAATATGTATGGCGCTCAACCCAGACAGGTTGCTGGAAATGATGGATGGACTGTTACTGGTTCGGGGTGTTATTTTTAGTTTTTAACAAGAAGGATGTCCGCAAAAATCTCCGTGAATTAGCATGCGTTTTGGGATTGTGTGAATATGGTCGCCGATGTAGATGAAAGGGGTACCACCTGAAACCATTGCTGCGATATAGAGTTTTCCGTAGAGCCTACTCTATAATCAAAGTTGACGTATAAGGCATGTTGCGCAGAGTTCTTTGGTCCATCGCGACCCCTAAAATGTCAGGTTGAATTTTAAATAACGAATCTATAGTTTGGCGAGCGGCGTCCCGAAAGAAGAGTTCGCCAACTACTGATTGACTCCATTCAACCCCCGCATTAATGTAAAGGCTATTTACATTTGCTGCGTGAGTTGATTTACTTGTGTCGTCGTATTGTTGGCTGTTTGTTCCTTTATTGAATATTGTCGCGAACGCACGAACTTGTGTGCCAGTGTTGGCGGGATATTGCAATATATTGTACCAGTCATAAACTTTTCCTGAGGTTATTCCCATGTCTGCTAGATGAGTTCCAGGCGACGCATCAGGCAATGTTTCGCCTGGCGAAAGATCAACTATTAAAGCTGGACCAGTGATTTCGAAAAATATTAAATCTTCTCTGGTGTAATTGTGGTGTATATAGGTTGAGCCTAAGTGCGTCCAGTCTAGAGAGAATTTGACAGTTGTTCCTGCTGGAATTGCCATAGATTTTAGGTCTTGCTTTGCGACGGTTGGCGCGGCTTTTCCTAGTCCACTAGAGCTATTCCAACCATCACCAGCTCTATCCGGGTCAAGCTTGATATAATCAAACGTCCGGCCTCTTGTGTCCCCGTAATCAAAAGGATACATTTCAAATGCATAAGTCGGTTGAATTTCATAAACCCCTGCCGCAGTTATATCTGAAGACGCATCGTCCACAAAAGCTTTTGATTCGGTACTAGTGGCAGCATTGCTTATTATCTTTGAGCTAAAATGAACAATGCCTTGAGCGGGAGGAGTGGGCTGCGGTGCTTGTGCTCCTCCGCTTGCAGAGTTTTTAACAAGAAGGATATCGCAAAAATGTGTTGCGAATCCAGTCGTTCCAGCTTGTGCAAAAACAGTAACAGTGGTTGAAGTAAAACTTACCAGTTGAAAGTGAACAGTAGAGCCGGCATTCCCTGCGGGATATCGAGTACTGACTATAATCTTATCAGGAGTTCCACCGGTCCATCCGGAAGGATAAGTTATTGTATGTTGACCCTCATTCGTAATAATGCCTGAACTAAAAGCATATAAGGCGCCTCCTCCTCCGCCGCTTGACGCAGCAGCATTCAAGGTTCCATCTGGATCTATTGTTAGGTTATCTCCAACTTTTATACCCCCAAGAACAGTTTCGCTTGCCGTTGGTAGTTGATAAGCAGCAGCGGGAGTAGGTGCACTCAAAACCCCGCCCGGTGTTATAGATAAATTTGCCCCAACCTGAACCATTCCGAGAGAGCTTGCTGTAGCTATAGGCAGAGAAGGTAGTAGGGTGGCGAGATCGACACTCAAAAGGCCCTGCGGCGTTATAGATAAATTGCTTCCGATTTGTACGCCTCCGACTGCTTGCTTGGTCGCTATCGGTAGCGAATATGAATTGGCGCTCAAAACTCCCTGTGGGGTTATAGATAAATTGCTTCCAACTTTTATACCTCCAAGAACCGTTCCGCTTGCTATCGGTAACGAATATGAATTGGCGCTCAAAACTCCCTGTGGGGTTATAGATAAATTACCTCCAACCTGAACCACTCCGAGGGAGCTGTCTGTAGCTATAGGTAAAGATCCAATAGGAATAGGTACGACTCCGTCTTTTAGACCTCCTGCTACTACTTGAGCGAAAGTAACTTTACGAGTAGATTTTGTTAGTCCTGCATTTTCATCTAAGGCTGCAGCTATAAAATTACCACTAACCACCTCTGGTTCGGTAGCACTGGTTAAGTTTCGAATTTTAATACTAGGCATGTATATGTATACACTAAACTCCGCCTATATCCATCAAATCTTTCATTGAGAGAGATCCACCTTTCTTCTTGGCGGCTTCATGTAGGCTTGTGCCGCTTGAAGTATTCATTCCTAATTCTTCTAGGTCTTCTTTTGTGGCCCCTACAATTGTGGAAGCTGATGAGGAGTCGTTCATTTTGCTTTTAACCTCTTCTCTGGCCTCTGAGGAATTTGCATAATCCAGTAATGCCTCTGGATCTTTTTTTATCTTGTCTGGAATATCATCATTCATTTCAAATATATTTTTAAATATTCTAGTATATATTAAAAGATTAAGCTGGAAGTTATTTAACTTGACTACTGGTATGCCAAAGAAGTCCATGGTGCTTTCCGAGAATGAGTAATATATTTTATAAAAATCTTGTATAGCTAGATGTTGTATATTTTTTTCTGAAAATTTATGGTGAAAGCTATTGTATATTCTTACTAGAGCGGTAACTTCTTTTGTGCTTGTATCTTCGAATTCTTCTTGAGTATACAGGGGCTCGTCTAGATCTTGGGTTTTATAAAAGCTATTAAACATATAAAAGTCATTAGCTCTATTGGTTGCATATCTTTCTGAAGAGTTCGATATGAGGTCTTCCTTCTGTGAGGTTAATCCATTTAGTTTTTCTTCAGCCTCTTTTATCTGTTCGTTTACTCTTTGTAGCGCGCTCTTTAAGTATATGTTTTTCTTATTCTTTATTAGGCTTTGCAGGAAGAATTTTTGAGTTTCTATCTCGGCATCGTCAGATTTTGACCAAACGCCCTCTTTCTCTAAGTCGGCAAATATTTCCTCTTCAGTAGGTAAGCCTCTGTCTATCGCACGATCAAAGTGCATTTGGTAGACTTGATCAAAGTCAACAAGGTCTGAGACGGATTGATGTTTTATGTATCTTTTTTCTTCACCTACATAATAGGCAGAGAATCCGTCAACTATTTCTTTGAATAGCCTTCTATACTCCTTTGAGTCCACCCATTAGAGTTCGCCAGAATCGATATCTTTCTCGAGATTGGAGAAATCTTCCTCGGATGCGTTTTGGCTAAAGTACCAAAAACTAATAAAGGTCATAAGTTTTTCTCGAGCCAAGTCAAAAACTTCGTCTTCGTTTTCGTCAAGCTCATAGTAAGATTCTTCTTTTTCCTCGATGGTTTTTCCAGCAAACAAAGGAGCTTCTTCCTCGCCTGGGCCGGTAGCATAAGAAAGATTAAGCATGTACCATAGTATGGTTTTGTTTTGAGCTTTAGTATCTGCTGTATGATTGAATACGTTTTGATAGCTTGTTTCAAGATCAACAATACGCTTTCTGATAGCCGCAAAAGATTCGGTTAGTTCTTCTTCTTTTTTGGCTTCTTTGTCGTTTTTGTTTTTCTTGTTCATTGAGCGGCCAAGATCGTTTTGAACTTCGGTAAGTTCCCTGTAAAGGCGTATTAGTTCTGTTGAGTCTTCTTCTGAGAGTAGTCCTCCGCTGTCGCTGTATTTTTTTGCAAGCATAGCTTTTGTGAGAATGCCTTTTTTAATACACTTGCTCATTTCGATACTGAACTCCATGTCTGCATCTTCCACTTGCCTGCGCGAGGGGGAGGCAATTCTGATAGTGTACTGAACTGGTTTTTTTACAGTCTTAGTTTTTGTTACTTTTTCTTTTTCCTTAGTTTCTTTGTTGACAACTTCGGAAACTTCTTGTTCCTCAACTTCTTCTTCTTTATTGACGGTAAACTTGTAGATTGTTTTTTTGCTCATATTTATTAATATTGTTTAATTGCTTAATGTATTATATGTTTAAAATTTAAAACTTATAGTAAAATTTTCTAGTGAATTTTCAGTAGTTCTTATACTTTCATTGCCTAGATCTAGTATTTTCTTTCTTAGGTATTGTAGTTTTGTTTGATCGAAGTAATCTGCTTGGTCGATTAACGGTTGATATTCTTTGGGGATAGCGTTGCGAAGCTTCTCAAAGTTGCGAAGATGATCGTTGTTTAGATCTTCAATCATAATCAAGAAAGATTTAAAAAGTATCTTTGTGTTTTTACTGTAAAATGAATGTATTGATTCGTCTGGGTTCATATAGTTTATGCTTGCTCGTTGTATCTTATTATAAAATGCCGAAGTATTTTTTTCAAAGAAAGTGTATAATACTTTATGGCGTCTTTTTTAACAGCGGCCCAAAAGGCAGAATACGAATCAGTAATGCAAGATATGCACGACACATTTGCGCGTAGCATTTTTGCGTACAAGGAATCTCAAAAGGTTATAGTGAGCACAGACCCAAACTTTAATTACCTGTACAACAATGTTAGGGGAGTAAGTCAGACAATAAGAAAAAGTCAATTCAGCGCTCTTAAGGCTAGAATACTATACTCAGACAAGCAGACAGAAGTAAACTTTGATTCAGAAGTCAACAGTACAATAAAAGTAAGCCACGACATTGGAGAGGTTAGAATAAAACTTGACTCAGAAGGGTATGAGTATTTTAAAGATGCAAAGCGTGTAGAAATAGATGGCCGCTTGATGTTTAAAGTTACAGACGTCAGGAAGCACGGACTATTCCGCCCCAAATTCTTTACTTATTATTTAAGACCAACAGATTAATGCCAGTAATATTCTCAGTTAACGGTATAGCTTTCGATAAAGAATTAAAAAGATCTCTATCTTCAAAGAACTCACAAAAAACTATATTAAATAATTTAAAATTAAGAAACGGAGAATTAGTTTATAAAAAAATAGAAAAACTGAAAAAAGAAATGATATCAAATTTTTTAAGATTGCCGGTAACCAGGGAGATATTAGCTGGATCAACATCAAGCAATATTAGTGGCACGCTGGGAGGTTACGGAAATCTGTTTACTTTTATCGGCTTTAATGAAGGAGCAAAACCTATTGATCCAATTGTTCAACTTTTATCTCAAACTAATTATAGGGTGACTAGATTCAATCAAAATGGATCAGCCAAATTGATAATAGACATGCCAAGCAGTAAGGATATATTTGCAGTCACGCCTTTGCCTTGGGCCAGCGGAATAAGCTGGTCAGAAAGAATAGAAAAGGGAATGTCAGGATTGGGTATGTATTTAAACACGAGTAGTAAAAATAGTCGCTCAGGACGAGGAATTCAAGCAGACAATAAAATAAGAACAGGGAAATTTAATAACACTTCTTATGTCTCCGCCTTTTTAAACAAATGGGCAAATATATTTACAAAAATAGATAGAGACATTTCAGTTGGTAGAGGATTATGAAGCCTCAATTTCAGCACGACGCAACAAGCAGCTTTGCTTTATGGCTTGATCATTATCTCGTTCACTGCGGAGAGGCATATTCAAATAAGCAGGGGGAGCTTTATTATATGCCCGACGAAAGATTGCCAATGTATCCTGATGATCCAGTGAATGGATTGGTCTCATATAATAGCGAATACAAGCAGTGGGTTTATGACAGCGATATAACTGGAGCAGTAATACCAAGTGGAGTTTATATAGACACAGGCGATGGAGCGTATAATTTTTGTGAAAGAGGGCAAAGTGGATTATCTTTAGATTTCGAAAACGGAAGAGTTCTTTTTGATGGAATATTTTTTCCAACAAACTATGCAGACTTGAAAATTAGTGGCGACTTTTCAGTTAAAGATATAAATATATATCTAGCAGATGATACAGAAGAAAATTTAGTTATACAGAATAAATATAATGTAAATAGTAGAACCACTCCTGACTTGGGTCAAGGCACGGGCCTTATACCTTATCAACAAGTAGCCCCAGCTGCATTTGTGTCGATGGAGAGAACTCAAAATACTCCATTCGCATTCGGAGGAGAGGATTTAACTCATTTGTATTATAGAGTAATATTTTTTGCAGAGAATCTTTATCAGCTTGATGGCGCGATGTCTTTATGTGCGGACGCTTTCAATAGAGGAGTAGTGAATGTGGGTTACGACAATTATCCACTTGACGAATATGGAGATCTTAAGACGGGTTATTTTAGCTACACTGAGACGGTCAGAAATTGCCATCATTATGGACCAATAATGTTTATTGACGATGCAAGAGCATCCAAGATTAGCGATAGATTATCTAAGACAACAAACCCAGATTTATATCTCGGTTTTGTTGATTTTGAGGTTAATCAAGCAAGATTTCCGAGAGCTAAATAAAAAAATTTCCCAATAATAAAGAAGGGATGTAATAACAAGTAACAACTTTTTCAAAACAAAATAGGAGAGAAAATAATATGACAGTACATAGAAACAGAGTAATCTACCAATCAGAAGCGTTATTTATAAGTCCAGATTCTACTGGAGCACACTTTACTGGAGCCGCAATTGCAGACGCAGGAACTCCAGGCAATTACGCTAATTTAGCAGCTAACGTTGGTCCAGGACCTTTTGGAATTTTTACTCCACCTACTGACGCTCAGCAAGTGCATGGCGGAACAGAAGCTTCACCAGCCACAAACAATGCTCAAAATTTAGTTGGATGGCAAGAAGGAGATGCTTGGCCCGCATGGAATGATTCACAAGCTGGAGCTTCCGAGTACCATGGCACGATCATCAAGCAATTGAATCGTATTCAAAGTGCGAATTATGGCTTCACCGTAACAAGACAGGACGTTAATCAGTTTGGGCACATGTCTAGGCTTGACAGCATTGTGGTAGAATCTCCGACTGTTAATTTAGACTTCAGCTATTATCTCTTAGACGGATACAATGAAAGAATGCTTGAGTTTGTGACTGACGGTGTTACCAATGCATTGAGTGGAGCTTTATCTCCTGAGCTTTACCAAGCAGGAAACAACTTCTTTATATTAACAGTTCCAGAAGCACGCGACGCGGTGAATGGTGATAAAAACATTCACGCAGCAGGAAGAGAAGACGAAAAAACAGTCATCTCGCTTGGAAATGGTTATATTACTGATTACAGCGTTGACATTTCTGTGGGAGCTATTCCTACTGCAAGTGTTACTGTTGAAGGAATGAATATCAAGAGTGATTTTGGAGAAACTGGAAACGATCTTCCTGCAATTGATATGCGTGATGGAAGTTATATTAGTTCTGCTTGGGACAAAAATGCAGCAGGAGATAGAATAAGCAAAGGAGCTCTTGGATGCACAGGTCTTTATTCTTTACCTCCTGCAACTAGTGGTTATGATGGTTGTGAAGGATCAATTGCAGCAGCTTTACGTCCAGGAGACGTGGTTGTTGACCTTAATAATGCAGGATTAATTTCCAAGCAGGTTTCTGGTGACGCAAACAGTCCATTGATTGGAAGCGCTCATGTTCAATCGGTAAGCATCAGCGTACCAATGGGCAGAACAACTCTTCAACGACTTGGATCTACATTTGGATTTTCTAAAGCTTTAGATGTTCCAATGACTGTAACAATGTCAGTTAGTGCATTACTCTCAGAAATCAAAGAAGGCAACATGGCCGACTTGCTTTGTGATTGCACAAAATTAGATGTCGGAGTAAAGATCTACGATCCAGAATGTGTTGAGTGTGTAACCAAGGACGAAGGTCTTGCTATGAGTTATACTTTGAAAGGCGCACGTCTTGAATCGGAAAACTTCACAAGCACAATCGGAGACAATAAAACCGTAGACTTGACCTTTACTGCTACTATTGGTGGTTCTGATGATCCGGATAATGGATTATTCATCTCTGGTAAAGAATCTTCAGATGCAACAATCAAGGGATTTCCGCCCTCATGGACTGGCTTAGACGGAAGAGAAAACGTTCCAGCCTCAGGATTGTACATGGGGTATAGGTCTTAAACAAAAAATATAATATTTGCAAAAATGCGCCCAATCTATTGAGGCGCATTTTTTGCTAAAACAGGAGAAAAGATAATATGACAGTACACAGAAACAGAGTAATCTACCAATCAGAAGCGTTATTTATAAGTCCAGATTCTACTGGAGCGCACTTTACTGGGGCTGCAATTGCAGACGCAGCAACTCCGGCTGATTATGCTAATTTAGCAGCCAATGTTGGTCCAGGACCTTTTGGGCTCTTCACTCCGCCCAAGGATATTAGGCAAGTGCATGGCGGAACAGAAGCTTCACCAGCCACAAATAATGCTCAAAATTTAGTTGGATGGCAAGAGGGAGATGTTTGGCCAGTGTGGAATCCTGATTGCGTCACGGTTGGAGCTTTTGCTTCTTTCGCTGGCGTCGTAGAGATTGAAAATGGTACATCGAATGTGCAGATAAATGCGGTTAATGCTGGTGCTGCTGGTAACGTTTTATTGCAAGGAGATGGCTTTAGTACATTAAATCAACTTGTAGGGGTGCAGGGCATTGCGTTAAATGTTGTTTCTGGCGGAACAGACATACCTGATCTAGGATTTCAAATACAATTGGCCGGAGGAGTTGACGGAGTTGCATCAACATTTCAAGACTTAGCTTTACCTATAGAGAATGGAACATCAAATGTACAAATTAATGCGGTTAATGGCGGTCTTGCTGGTAACGTTTTATTGCAAGGAAATGGCCTTCTTACAGTAAATCAACTTGTAGGGGCGCAGGCTGTTCCGTTAAATGTTACTTCTGGCGGAACAGACATACCTGATGCGGGAACTCAAATACAATTAGCCGGAGGGGTTGCAGGTGCAGCAGCAACATTTCAAGACTTAGCTTTACCTATAGAGAATGGAACATCAAATGTACAAATTAATGCGGTTAATGATGGTGTTGCTGGTGACGTTTTATTGCAAGGAGATGGCCTTCTTACAGTAAATCAACTTGTAGCGGCGCAGGGTATTGCGTTAAATGTTACTTCTGGCGGAGCAGACATACCTGATCTAGGATTTCAAATACAATTAGCCGGAGGAGTTGACGCAGTTACAGCAACATTTCAAGACTTAGCTTTACCAATTGAAAACGGACAAAGCAATGTATCAATAGACTCGGACGAGCGCGGAGAAAGAGGTAATGAACTACTAATTGGAGATGGACTCTCTACTGTTAACGCTTTAGCTGCCCTTAGCCCAGTCAATTTAACGGTAAATTCAGGAGGAACAGATATACCTGACCTTGGAGCGAACATACAGCTTGCTGGTGGAATTAACGCCGCTCCTTGTGCTCATGGAACTATCGTAAAACAATTACAACGTATTCAAAGTGCGAATTATGGTTTTACCGTAACAAGACAAGACGTTAATCAGTTTGGGCACATGTCTAGGCTTGACAGTATCGTGGTAGAATCTCCGACTGTTAATCTAGACTTCAGCTATTATCTCTTAGACGGATACAATGAAAGAATGCTTGAGTTTGTAACTGACGGCGTTACCAATGCATTGAGTGGGGCTTTATCTCCTGAACTTTATCAAGCAGGAAACAACTACTTTATATTAACAGTTCCAGAAGCACGCGACGCGGTAAATGGCGACAATAACATCCACAAGGCAGGAAGAGAAGAAGAAAAAACAGTCATCTCACTTGGAAATGGTTATATTACTGATTACAGCGTTGACATTTCTGTGGGAGCTATTCCTACTGCAAGCGTTACTGTTGAAGGAATGAACATCAAGAGTGATTTTGGAGAAACTGGAAACGATCTTCCTGCAATTGATATGCGTGATGGAAGTTATATTAGTTCTGC
>UPTG01000296.1_pt1 | contig 41716 bp, 56 predicted proteins | sample 2160121 | NCBI WGS metagenome assembly UPTG01 (sample SAMN06266255, study PRJEB28933) | marine metagenome | isolation source: Columbia River Estuary | place: USA:Columbia River Estuary, USA | collected 2014-07-27
CCACCATCGTTAAATTGAACTTGGGTGTCCGCACCGCCAGGAGTGGCAGCGCCGCCGCCTGCTCCTACTTCGTCGAGACCGACTCCTAGTAGTGGATTGTACTTATACGCCATGATCAGATAGTCCAGTAAACAGTATCAACATCGGTACTAGCACCGACATAAGTAATATTCAACACGCCAACCACAACACCACCAGAACCGCCCTGTTTGTAGGTAATCGTAACTACCCGGCTGCTACCGTCATAGTCAAGGTCAGCAAAATCTGCAGTTGCTGGGGCCGAAAAACCACCAATTCGTGGAAGGCTCATCTCTCGCCTAGCTCCTTACTTGAACATCATAACTGACTAGCCTTATCAAAGCATGAAAAAGCGCCCGACTTATGTCAGACGCATAAAACTATCAAGCGTACTTCAGCGCACCAAAAGCATTGACGCTGTAGGTATGAGTTGAAGTTGAAACTGTTGAAACAGCTTTGATAAAGCGCTTGGCGCTACCCTTTGGGAAAACAAGCGTCTGCTTGCTTGCGCTTGTGCTCACTTGAGTGAAAGAAGTGTCAGGGACATCAGAGTAAGTCCCACCGGAAGTGTCAGCTGACTGAATCTTGACATCTAAAGTTGATGTTCCGCCATTCTCGACATCGAGAATCACGCAAATGTCGCCTTCGTAATCATTCAAGTCAACAGCAGTGCCGTCAAGAGCAGAAGTACGTGAAGCAGTAGGTGCTAGCGCAAAATGCGAAAGCTTTTCAAGCCCTACAGAAAGAATTGTCATCAGTCTTCTCCAAAAGAAGTTTTAGAACGTCCTCGCTTTGAACGAGGCACAGTTTTGCAAGAATCGGTAGCTTCAGAAACCGAATTTGTTGTCTTCTCAACAGCAACTTTTGCTTTGCCGCTATTGAAAAGAATATTCGCTATCTGCTGATCAACTTCAATAAAGGAGCCTGCTTTTACAGACTCCCCGTTGATCATCACTCCGCGTGTGATCTCAACTTTCATGTTGTTCAGCTAGCGAAGCAGAAACATGCAGGCTGCTTGACAGCAAAGTCAATATCCTGAAGAGCAATGACGCGAACAGTACCAGCAGTTGCGCCAGCGTAAGGATCAACAGTCAGATCCAAGCCTGACCACATGCCCATCACGAACTGTGAGAAATCGCCAAACAGTGCATCGTTGTTGAGCAACTGGTTGGAAACGATCACAGGGTAACCGTTGATTTCATCGTTTTCGTAAACGAACTGAGCAGTGTTTGAAGCCTTTTCAGTTGACTTCAGAGCACCGCGAGCGGAAGCGTTGATGATGTAGCGCATTGTGCCAATGTCACCGTTAGCCGCAGCAACGTCGGTCTCCATTGCAATGTACTCATCAAAACTTCCAAAGTTGGTCAAAGTCTCAGATCCAATACCGCTGACGTTAGTCAGACCCTGAGGCTGGTTGGAAGAACCGGTGCCGTAAACAGCAGCGCGATCAATCTCAAGGGCAATGACGCGAGCAAGATCGTTACGAATCATGCCTTCAACGTCGATGCTGCTTTGAAGCAGAAGACGCCTTGAGTAGTCAACGAAAGCACCCACTGTCTTGGGTGTCATGTTGACTTGATCAATTGCCTGCTGGGACTCGGTAGGAGAAGCGTTTTCGCCAACCCAGTAAGCAGTGCTCGCGCTTGTCTGGCGAGGAATTGAGACATTGCCTTGGAGGCCGGTCAGCATCGTTGCGCCAGCTTGAGCAATTGACAAGCGGTTACGAAGCAGGTCGATGAAGCTTCCTGAGAGAAGCACGTCGTCAACCAAGTCACCACCAGCTGTAGGAGTGCCTACAACCAAATCGCGACGAAGGACTTCATTAGGGATGACAATGCCGTTTGAAGAACGCTCGTACTTCTTAGCAGCAGCCTCACCAACTTCAATTTCAAATGCTGCATCGCGACGAGCCTGAGCATCACCCTGGTTAGAGAGATAGTTCAGAGCTTTGACGAAGCTGAAGCTACGGGTCTCCTTATCAGAGAGGCCGATGTCGTTACCAGTGACGCTGATGCTGTGTTCCACGGTTTGAGTGCCGATTTTTTCGAGAAATGCAGCACGGGCCTCATCAACAGACTTGCCGCCGTTGATCAAGTCGCGTGCCATGTCAGGGAGCTTGTGACGCTCACCGATTTGAGTGATAGAGGTAGCACGGTCACGTTCGGCCTCTACGGCCTCGGACCGGATCACCTCCAGATCTGGAGTGTTTTCCATGATGACCTCAGTCATTGTGTTTTCAGGTGATGCGGGTGAAGCCGCAGTCTCAGAGCCGAGTTCCTCTAAGGAACGTTCAACTCCATTGTCTAGGTCAGAATCGTCCGTCTCAAGAGAGCGTCCAACTCCGACTGTCGGATCAGCAGGAATGCTGACCAGACTTACTTCATAGGGACGCCAATTCGTCGCTACAAAATCACTTTCACGCTCTTCCATTTTATCAATGGAGTAGCCGAAAGAAACGCCGCGAAGGATTCCATCACGAACGTCTTGGAGCACTTCTTGCGCAAATTTATTACGCGAGAAGCGCACCTTGGCATAACCCCGCTTCTTTTCTCCATCAATCCAAGCACGCTCGACAACGCCGATCATGCGGTCTGGATCGTGGTTATAAAGAAGCGGTGCGCCGTCATTGAGCCGCTCAAGGTTGGCGGACTCGCTGCCATGGCTCAGGATTTCGTTTCCAAAATAACGAGCCACGGGATATTCAGAGCTGAATGGAAACTCCATGCTCTTTTCATCAACCATGCGGAAGCTGGTAGCTTCGACACGCTGAAAGGTCTTACCTTCCAGATCACGGGACAATTTCTGATGTTCTTCATCAAAGGCCGCATAATGCACCTCCTCTTGTCCCTCCATCTCGCGTAATGCTTCGATCTTGTTCAGTGTACTGAACTTATGCCCTGCATAAACATCGGTCTCTTGCCATCCTTCGTCTCCTTCGCGATAAATCCTAATTAATGCGGCAGGATCATCCTCTTCTCCATTAATAGTAACTTCTGCGCCAGGCACCTCTAGCTGGCCATCACGAACAATTCTTGTAATGCGTCCCTGAGCATTGCCACCAGAAGAACTCCAGCGCACAAAATCTCCAACGTCTAAAGCGTCAGGCTCGGCGCGAACCTCTTCTTGGGTGATTGAACGATCCATGGATTTAACAATGCGGTCTGACCATGTTTTACCAGAATCGCCGCCCCAAGCAGCCCAAGCGACTCTTCCTGGCGAGGGGTAGCCATCTTCTCCTGGACTGAATCCTTCAGCTTGCTTGTCTACTTCATGACGCGCAAACCATGCGCTCATCTTGATTACTGTTTCATCGCTCAACTCATTGCCGCTCAAGATTTGAGTTGCGCGGCGAGCTGCGACTTCAGTGCCGCCTTTCCTGCCGTCTGATTTCCAGTCTTTGTAACGCTGCGCTTCTTCACGCATTCCATCGTTTGGCTTAAATGGCATCACTCAATTACCTCTGGGGGCTGCTCGATAATGTCTCGATCAAGCTCAACGTTAAGATCACGGGCTGCTTGCTGTTCCATAGCAATTTCACTCAAGTTGTCGTAGAAGTCTCCTCCTAACCTTGAAACGATTTGAGCCTTCGTATAATAGCCCGCATTTTCCATCTCACGGTAAGCTTTAGCCTCTTTGAGAGGGTCAACCCAATCCCATCCACGCGCCATCCATCTGGGTGTGTCGTATCGCTCTGGCCTTTCCTCGTAATCGGTGAACGGTAACTCTCCAGCAAGCACAGCCAAGCCAAGCCACTCACGGAACACTCTCATGTGAAAATTTTCAATCAAATACCCCTGGACGACTTTCCAGTGCTCTCTGTCTTCCAAGAGGCTTAAACGGCTGCTGCTGTAATTAGTGTCTGAAAAATCACGACTCAATGTCTCATAACTACAGCCAAAACCTGAAGCAAAACGACGTACTTTGTTTTTAACAAACATCTCGAATTGCTGGTCAGGTGAGCCGATGTCTGGAACTTCAACATTCTGACCAGGCTCTAAATACTTCCACATACCAGGCTCAAACTCACTAATCCGGCGGCTGTCTTCAACATCATCCCCGTCAAGCTCGCCTTCTGGGCTAGTGATAAAGCCCATGACACTTGCGCCAGCGCGAGCACGAACGACAGCGGCTTGTTCATATCCTGCCAGCTGATGCGCGTCAACCATCACAGGATGGAACCAAGGCACACCCCGATTCTGCTGTGGCCGCTCCGGTAAAAATAAATGAATTACATCCGCTGCTGGAAGAAATACATGCTTACCATCTTTCTCTGAAACATTCTGGAACCAAGAATCGCCAGGGTGACGAGTTAAAAACGCATAACGTACTGGGCGGCCCCATTCATTAATTTCGACACCCATTCTCCACTCATTGCTTCTAGAAAGAGTCGGGCCTTGGTACTCCTCATCCAGCACGTCAGACTCAAGCATTTCAAGAGCCAATGGCACCTTACTGTTGCCAAACGGACGCCTTATGATCCTGAACAATGCCTCGCCTGACTCTGGCAAGGCACCAGTGGCAAGCCATTCCATCATGTGAAAACTGTGCCGACCCGCTACGTCGCAATGTTGCGCACGGGTCCATAAACGCCACTTTTCTTCAATCAAGCGATTGACTGAATCGTTTAGCTTCCTGCCCCTAAGTTGCTGCACTTGAGATTGAAGCTTGATCCCACTGCCAACAACGTTGACTTGAGTCGTGCGTTTTGCCTGCTTTGCATAAGGATTGTTCCGCACCATCTCGCGGGAGCGGTCTCGCAGCTTCCTGATGCTTGTGAGTATTTCAGCGTCAGCACTAGCTTGAGTGCTCATCCAGTCGCTTGTCAGGCGAGAGACAAAAGCACCTGCATAACTGCGCCTGCGCCTGCGCCTGCGCTGCTCGACAGGGATAGGCCGTAAGCCAAATCTTCTAAGTAAGTTTGTTCTTAATCCCATCAGCCTTGACCAAAGCGAACATACAGATTTTTAGGATCGCCCAATCCTGAAGCGATCATCTTGGCTTTGTTTTCCTTAGCCACTATCGACTTCAGCCTAGTCTCTAACACCAGAAGTTCCGAAATATCGTATCGCTTTAAATTTCGCGTCCCGATTCTGTACTCTTGAACCGCGCCGCCACCAAGCAAAGCTCGAATAGCTGTTTTTACAGCATCAAGATCTTTCTGTGCCTGAGTCCTCCCGTCAAAAGCGCCGGGCGTACCCGAATAGGACAAAGAAGGCTGAAACTCGATCTGGCCCCGGCTGTACTCCTGAATAATGTTTTCGCCAGTCTTGGTCAGCACAGCCTGAAAGAACCAGTCGGGGCTTGCGACAACCGATGCAGTTTCAGATGCGCTTAAAGTTGTTTTCCAACCGCTGTCGTAAGCGACTGATGTTGCCGTCAGACCTTGAGCGTTTGTATTTAGTCGAAAATAATAGACAAGACTATGCGTAGAGCTAGTTACAGCATCTCCAAAAACGTCAACGGTCTCGGAATCAGTCCACACCGTATCCACGCCGCTAGTTATGGATGGAGGGATTCCCATCTAAAGAGAGCATTTGATATTCAGCAGTCTAACTCCTACCAATGATTAACGAAACTTTTCTGGGTCCGCGCTGCCGAAGCTGTACGCTTGGACTCTTTTCGTTCTTCGGGTGACTTTTCCATCTGATCCCATAGCGTTCGACGATCTTTGATTTGATACACGCGATTTAACGCCGCGTAAGCGTAAACAAGCTCATCCAATGCTTCGTTTCTTGCACTGCTTTTTTTTACCCAAATACGCTCAGGGAATCCATTCCTGAACCTGAGTACCTGCTTCTCTGCAGTCAACTCCTCGAAATAATCTTTATCAACCGTTGGATAGAAATGCAAATACCCTGGCCCGACATCGTTGTGCTTCAATCTGCCGAATAATAATGACTTAATCGTGTCCGATCCAACCGGGAACACCTGCGCTCCCTTCTTGAGCGTTTTGCCCTTTGCGTTTAGGTCAACCTTACTTGCCTTGCCAATTGGCGGCTTGTTTTTAGTTGACATGCCCTTGATCGCAACAACGCCCAAGCTCTGACGTTCCCTTGCATACTGGTACACCTCGCTGGTGTGGTGGCCGCCGCTATCGATGGCTACCACCATTGGCTTCAACTCACGACCATCCTCAGACTTGTAAGGCGTCTGCACAATCTCGTCCAACTGCTTCCACACGTCTTTCCGCGACGGGTCGCCGTAAATTTTCACTCTGTCAATCAACCAACCCTGCTCCTCGCGGCCCCATCCCCAAACACTGAGTGACAGCCGATCATCCTGAGTGTCGCAACCGACAGTCAGTAGCAATGCCTCCGCAGGCACCACGCCCTGCTTGTACTTTTCATCAGCTGAACGTTCGCTGAGAGCATCTGCGCCCACCTTCGACGCATATTCGTCTTCCCACGTCTCGCCCAGAACAGTGTTCACGAATGTCTTTAGCTGCTCTGCGTCGTTTTTCGCATCAAGAAACTCTTCAACCAGTGTTGACCAGCTCGCATTGGGGCTATAGCTGTACGCCGCCCAAATATGGAATGAGACATGTTTACCATTACCAGGCGCGGTGGGCCGCCACTCACCGCGTTCAACCATCCAACGTTTCTTTGCTGCTGGGATCCATACGCCACAGCTTTCGCAGCAGTAACTAGCTGTGTCGGGGTCGTTGTCGTGCCATTTCATATTTGCCCATTTCAAGTACTGCATGTGGCCGCAGTCAGGGCATGGAACGAAATAGCGCCTCTGATCACCCTGCAGAAACATTCGCTCGACACGGCTGAAGTCTTTAACCGTTGGCGTTGACCCCGCCACGATCTTCCTGTTCCAGTAATACTCAGTACGCCTAATGCCCAGCTTGATCTGGTCTCCCTCGGTGCCAGCCGAAGGTGGATAACCATCAACCTCGTCAAATAGCACCACTCGCCTACTCACACGCCTAAACCCACGCGGACTGTTAGCGCCCACCAGGCTCAGGCTCCCCCCAGGGAATTGCTTCTGCAGGATCGTGTTGGCTCCGTCTTTTGACTTGGCCTCGCTCACTACACCCTTGAGGCAAGGCGTATCGCGCAACATTGGCGCGATCTCCTCCTTCGAGTATCCCTGTGCATCCTCAATCGTGGGCTGCACAATCATGATCGGGCACGGATCCTGATGAATATGAAAGGCCGCGACGTGATTAAGAATTTTGCTGTACCCGACACGGGCACTTTTCATCACGCTGATCTGCTCGATCTTGGGATTCGTGATCGCATCCATTATCCCCTTCTGATAAGGCAGCGTGTGCCATCTTCCGCCTTCTGCGCTCGATTCTGCGCTTAAGTAGGCATAAGAGTCCGCCCACTCGCTTAAAGTCATCTTTTTTGGCGGTTTAAACGCTAAAGCAGCTGACTTTCTTAGTTTTTCTACGTTATTCACTGTCACCAGCTAAATCTTCTAAGGCTTCGCGCACAATATCATCCAAAACACCAATAGCGTCTGTGTCTAAGTCTGGTATTCGCTGTTTTGCCTTGGTTGGTATCCCTAATAGCTTTGTTCTTGCACGAGTGATAATTTCTGACCACTCAAGCGCAATGTCCTCTGCTTTAACCAGGAGCCCCTCTTTTTGCTGTCGATCAAGTTCAAGCAGCTCTGCCTTTAAATGCTCCGTTCGAGCGCGAGATTCGTCATAGTCGGGGATCGACTCCTGAGTCTTGCTGATCCTCGGCTGCTCACTGCCTGAAGCCATTCTCTCCTCGCGACTGCGCAAAGGCTTCTTCTCCTTGCCTGGGCCAGCGGCTTTTGGACCGATTCCAATTCTCGTCTGCGTGTTCCTGGCCCATTCCTCTCGCATTGTTTCACTATCGACAACAGGCTTGCCATATGCGTCTTTCTTGACCGATAATCTTCCGCTTTTCACTGCTGCATAGACAGCTTCGGGTGATACGCCCAATGCGCGTGCGGCTTCGGATCTGCTAATGAGGGCCATGATTCAAATACGATAATACGAAGATAGCGCGATAAGAATAAAAATGATAAAATATCCGATTTCGCTATTTCGGTTACTGGGCGAGGTGTGTCTTGCATTATCGAAACAACTTTGCAGCGTATTGCCTACTCTTATGGTGCGATCCGAATACCCTCGCAGTGGTTAGTGACAAATAGGACCCTTAAAAATTTTTAGTTTGTGAAAATATATTTAGTCAACTTTGCGTCAATACTTTACATCGACTTTTTTTATTGAAATATTTTTTTAAGAGGCTACTATTGTCAACAATATTTTGCTACGATTAATAGATTGGAGAAAGTAGCGCATCAACTTAAGAATAGGATTTTACGATATATTTAACCTCCAGGCCGAGCACTCCAGGCCGAGCACTCCAGGCCGAGCACTCCAGGCCGAGCACTCCAGGCCGAGACCTCCAGGCCGAGCACTCCAGGCCGAGCACTCCAGGCCGAGACCTCCAGGCCGAGACCTCCAGGCCGAGCACTCCAGGCCGAGACCTCCAGGCCGAGCACTCCAGGCCGAGACCTCCAGGCCGGATAATGCCAGACATTAAAAATGGCCTCCTAAGAGGCCATTCTCAGACTCTGAGAGATGTTAGGCGCGAGACTCTCTCCACTCCTTGCCACTCCTAAGAGGAGAGAACGGAGACTCATAAGAGATACGAGAGAGGAGGGCTCCGACCTCCTCCTCCTCTGTACTGGATAAGTCAGAGGAGAGAGTCTCCTCAAGTATCCAAGAAAGCAGACAGAGGTCTGAAGTTGAGAACTTCATTTTACGACCTCCGATGTTAGCAACTTGTCAACAATTAAGGAAGAATCAATTCTATCTAGGTTGCAGTGCATCGAGTTGTACTCCTCTTCCCATAGGCAACCGTCGGAATCAGCTTCATAGAGAATCTGCCAGAGAATATCATCGCTAGCGTTCTCTGCCATCTCCTCGGCCTCCTCCTCGGCCTCCTCTCTCTCTCTGGCTCCACCTTCTAGTAGCGCCTCGACTAACGCCTCCTCGATATATCTCCTCAGGTCTGATTCAACCCAGCTCTCAAAAGCCTCTCCTTTAAGCTTCTCCCCTAGCTCTGACCAGTGCTCTTCATCCAATACTGGATAACTCTCCAGACTCTCCAGACTCTCCATTAGCTCTTCGGAGAGATAACGGGGATCAATTACGACAGCCTTTGAGCCATGGCCTCCGATAAGCTCCCTACATTCTGGAGAGTTGTACTCCTCCAGCAAAACCTCACAGTTGGAGAGATACGGCAGACCTCCAGAATAGTCAGAGCTTCCGGTAAAATCGGAGACGAACAATAAAGTCACCTCGCCCCATAGTCTCTTATCCGTTATCTTCTCCACTATCTCCAGAGCTTCAAGCTGACAACGGCCTGACCCGAGAGTCGAACACAAAGCCAGACTGGTATCTGACAGGTCTGAATAATGCAGATAATCGGCTTCATTGGGATTGACTGCTACCCACTCCAGAGGAGAGCCATGACCAGAGTTGCGACACCTCTCCCTAGGTTCATAGAGATAAAAAGAGCCAGACAGAGAGAGAAGCTTCTCTACGTTCTCCCATAGTTTGGAAGACTTAAGCGTTGAAGTTGTCATAATTAATTAATAAATTGGAGTAATAAAGACGATTGAACAATAGCCGTAAGGTCGTAGCTCGATAGATTCTCCGGCCTCTGACCTCTGGCACCTAACGCCAGAGAGGCCCAAGACAGACTTGGCAGCTCTTACGAGAGAGAGGTCTGAGACGTTATCAGAGAGAGTCAGCTCTTCTCTCTGAACCCAGGAGTAGTTTGGCTCCCCTCCAAACGTGTCAGTGTGCTCGCAGATATATTTCATAATGAAGAGACCAGAGAATCAATGAAGCTCTGAGCCGTCTCTCTCGCAGCTAGATACTGGCCCAGGTGGAGGTCTCCTAGTACTTCCTCACTGGGTCCGAACTCCTCCCTAGCCTCCTCCGCATAACTGAGGCGAGTGGAGTTCTCTGCATACCAAGAGAACAGCATAGAGTTATAAACAGTAGTCACATTCTCTGCAACTTCATTGATTATCTCTGAGAGTTCCTCCGCCTCCTCGGCCTCCGAGATAGCGTCACAAGTCAGAGAACAGACCTCATAGCGCCAATCATTAGGGAGCTCGTCACTATGAGCAGCCATAAGAGCAGAGGAGGCAGACTCTCTGACCTGATCATCTGGGCCTCCTAGGACAATGAACACGTCTCCGTTGTCTCTCTTTTTATTCTCGAAACGAGAGGAGAGCTCAGAACAGAGAGCTATAAGTTCAGCAGAGACGGTATCAGGAGAAGAGCAGGTACAAGGATCGGGGATGCAGGCCTCCTTGCGAGTGGGGAACCTCTGAGAGATGTAAGCCTCCTTATCTGAACCAGTGAGAAGAACCGTGTAATCGTTAGACATTTGATTTTAAGCGAAAGAACAAAGGAGAAGAGAAGCTGGTCAGCTGACCTCTCTTATCCAGTAGGCGTTCATTGGCCAGGTCCGAGAGTAATAGTGAAACAATGCAGCAACGGACTTATACGGCCTAGGAGACCAGGACATGGGAACGAGGCCGTCTTTGGTTTCGATCATCAGTTGATAGAGGTTAGGCATTTGATAAAAAGCATTTGAACCGCGACCCTTCGATCGCCTCCTCTTTATAGCAACAGATCAGCCGAGAACGCAAGCCATAGCGTAACCCTATTAGCAGCGTTAATCGTAGGAGGCGATACAGAGCACTGATAAGCCGATACGCTTATGAGACGGCCTCCTGAGGTCTGGCCATAGGTTCAGCTTATGGCCGAACACGGTTCTCCTCTATTAGGCCGAACACGGTTCTCCTCGATTAGGCCGAACACGGTTCCGCTCGAATAGGCCGAACACGGTTCCGCTCGAATAGGCCGAACACGGTTCCGCTCGAATAGGGCTCGCCCTATTTTACTGGAACTAAAACAACACTATTAATAACAAACTCACAGGGTCGCTAACACCTACTTTTTGAGTTTGCTTAAACAATGCGTTTAGCAATGTTTAGAATAGTGATTGCTAAATCTAAAGTAAGGTATCGCTATCTGATGCTAACTCGCGTCGAGTTAGGATTATGATATTTAGTGCCCTACTTTCTTATTGCAATTAATTCGCAATAACAATATTTTTTTGAATTTGCGCGAATAGCTCAGGAAATATTTTTTATACTGCTCACCACGCCATAAACCTGCCTATAACCGTATGTATTTTTGTGTGTGTGAAAACATAAAGAAAACCGACCCCTTGCAAGTCCCATGCCCCCTAAAAACCGGGTGTGTGCAAGTCCCACGGTAAAAACCGGAGGCTTGCAAGTCATCCGCTAAATAACCTTGTTGCGTTCAGCCCAAAGCCTGATTCTTTGAATTGTCATAAAATAACCTTTGCGAGAACCGTCGCGACTGTCTTGAGATAGTGAATAGTAAACGCGACCATCAAAATGCCTTTCGCCAAAAGTAGAAAGCTTGGTGTTTCTGGACTTACACCATTCGTTTTGAGAAACAGCTTCAGAGATAACTTCGATCTCTCTCCTGGGCTTTTGATGAGATTTTTTGACTTCCTTCTCAAGCCCAAGTTCAGAGACCATTCTGCGTACTTCACTTAAGCTGCAGGGCTTTCCGTCAATGAAATACGAAGGATTGCCTAGCTGCGCAACACCACCGTTTAGTCGGCCTCTCTTGCTTACCTCATGGCCTTCTGCTGATAGCGCCTTGAGGGCTGCATTTACTGGAATGAATTTAGTCATGGATTAAAAAAAAAAATCGCCGACGAAACCCGCCGACGAATCAATCATACACCATTAAACGCATTTTGACTAGCAATCCTGCATCGACGGAAGCAGGAGGATGTTGCGAGCATCGCGAACGCGGACGGTTTTCTGGAGTTGAGGCAGCCGAACCGTGCAACCGTCTAAATCCGAACGAATGACCTTGCCTTTAGCCCAACCTGCACCCATGAAAATTCTTACGTCTTGATTACGCTCCAATACAGGCAGAGGATGAGCAGGCATTTCGAGACGTTGCTGCTCGGTCTGTACGCTCATCGCGGCCCAGGTGCTCCCATTGCCTCGGCTTCCAGGTCTTGGATCTCAGCAAAAGTTTCAGCCGCTTTTTTCCTGATAGCAGCTCGCAGCTCATTGGCCTTCTTTTCAATGAGGTGCATCGAACTACAGAAGCCGACAAGGCAAATCGAATCCTCGCAGACCCTCACGTTCAACCCAAGCCCGTCTTCAGTGTTGGCTATTTCAACGGTCATATTCTCCTCCATACTTCTGGAACAGGCCCGTGTAGCACCCCCTGAACTCATGGTCAGGGTCGTCGCGCTTGTCTAGCTCATACAAAACATCGAGATAAACGGTACGCATGTACTGCTCATGTGCTGCAGCAGCAGCTTCTGACTTGAATCCTGTCATAACTGGAATCTAGCGAGTCCTCAGGCAATATCCCTTAGCCCGATGCCAACCAACAGGGCAGGTATCAAGGGCCGGGTTTGGCAGCGTATCTCGAGCCTCAACGGCTCCAGGCGAAACGACACAATATCCACCGTTTCGCCAGTACCCCAGCGGACATGTCTCACCGACTCGCTGGATAGGTGGTCCCGTGACCAGTGCTAGCAGGAAAAATAAAGGCATGTTCATGAAGAGTAGTAGAAATAAAAAGGGTGACAATTAGAAAAGGAATAATACGACTAAAGCAAGCCATAAGCAAAAGCCAGATACAAGAAAATTAATAGTAATGGTCATTCGAGTAGGCCAGTGACTACTTCCCGGAGGTGCCCCAGGCTTCCGCTGTTATGAACCACTGCGTCAGGCACGATGTCATGCAGAGCACCCTCGCTCTCATGGTCACCCTCGTAGACAACACCAGGCCGGTCCACAAGCCATAACTCGCCACCAAGCTTGCGGATCATCTCAGCTTCATTTGGAAACCGCACATCGTCAAACGCAACATCAACCTGCCCCATCCACGACCGAGCGTCAGCCTCAGCAATCATCACCCAAAAATCGGGATGGACGCAAGCCCTGCCCCACTCGGTGCCGAGCGTTTGCATCATCTGACGAGGCGTCACGCCTAGCCCAGAAACCCTCTGCTCCTTGCTGCTCTTTACCAAAGACATCCCATCGTGGCCAAGCCTCGACAGAGTGTGAGAAACAAAGTTGCGCAACGGATCTGCAAACGAAAGCGTAAGACCTCCGCACATCCACGCAACAGTGCTCTTCCCGGAGCCCGGTGCATTGCTATAAAGGCCGATTAATCTTGTCATTGATTTTGTTGATTAGTTGATTTTTAGTTTTGTGAAACCAAGTCCCGAACGAATAGCCAGAGACATAGGTGACAACTGTCATGCAGCTGATCGTGCCAGCAATCTCACGAATCACTGGAGGGCTGTCGCCTGTAACCCAGCGAGCGAAGCCGTTGAATTTGCTTTTCAGCTTCAACTGACTCCAAATATCTTCCTGGGGTGAGTGCAACTCGCCCTTGTCCTGAGATTTCAAACCAGCTTCCGCCAGGGTTTTCGATGAAAATTGCGAAGGCATTGGATTTTTTGAGGTGAACTGTTTGCATGTTTTTTAGTTGGGTTTTTCCCCATCTGGGGCATGAAATAAGCGTTCCAGCATCATTGAGTCTGGGTCTGTGTAGCTCTCATCGTCCGGGGTGTTGGCCTCTATGAATGCCATGGCGGCAGGATCGTCCCTTGAGCCAGCCATGATCACCTGATCCAGGTCTTTGTCCTTGAAGGCAAGCATCGAGATGTTGCTGGATCTAACAAGGATCCCGATTGCGAATCGCTCCCAAAACCGGGTGTACCAGTGCATAGCCAAGCTCATCACTTCATAGCGAAAGCATAATTGGGAGCCTTGCTGTTACAGCCCAGAGCTTGCTGCGCTGCGTGGTCAGCAATCCTGATCACGATGCCATCTGTGGGCAGCTCTGACCGACCAAAACAACCAGCTTTCCACTGGCGATGACAAACGATCACGTCAGCGACGGTAGTGCAGCAAACGGCTGACACGGTGTCGAGTCCAAGAGCAGCTAAACGCTCAAGCGTCAAGAACTCATCCCCATCAGCATCCACAAGCGTGTAAGCGATAAAACCTAGTCCGTCGCCAGTGTGATTTGCCTTACGCAAGGCTTGAGCAGGAACGCTTTGCTTGCCAGTCACCGAGTCGTACAACTCGCCGCGAACTTCAATAGAGAGAGGCTGCGAAAGTTTTTTTGGAGCAACACGAGCAACCAAAGCAGTAGCGTCAGCACCGGATCGCGTCCAGGCGGCCTCTAAGCGGCCTAAAACGTAGCGAATGGCAATTGCACACCCGTCAACCTTTTCGGAAACGCACAGGGGCTCCTGAGCGCCGCACGTGGAGAGCCAGTGGTCTAGCTCCTCTCTGTCGCCATTGTTTAGGCTCAAAAGATGAGACCCGCCTCCGGGGAGCATTACCTCAGGAGCGAACGGCGCAACCGCTTTGAGATCCGCAACAAGTTTGTCAAAGTCCTGGTCGCTCATCAGCGCGTTCCCGCGCCTGAAAGCGTCATCTGCTTGCTTGACCTGTTGTCTGAGAGTAGCAATTGAAGGCATCTAAAACGCATTTTTGTTTGCAACGGCAATATAGCTCTTAAGCGCAGCGTGTCAACAACCTGCTGACAAATTCTTGGCGGCTTCTTTGGCTAACCAGTTAGCTCCAGCCTTTGTGGTGCAGTACAACCGGCTCAACGTATCGACCACGACCAGCAACTCTTCGCGGCTCATCCCCTGTGACTGCCTCCTGAGCCGCTCCATAAAAAACTCGCTCTGCTGGCACGGCTCGATCACTTCAAGGCTTCCTCAATGAACTGGGGGAGTATGCGCTCCAGTATGGGTAACGATTCGCGTTCTGCAAACTCCTCAAAGCTCCATAAAGAGGGAACCGAAGGCGTCTGATCGAGGTAGCTGAATAGCTGCTGCAGCTCGCCACGGCCTTTTGCCCTGTAAATACCAGGCTTAAGGCTGCCGCGAGCTTCTGGTACGGAGAAAAACCTGTAGCCGGTGAACTTAGCCCTAGACCGATTACCTGATGCTGTTTTTGTTGGAGTCAAACCTCTAGCCAGCCCAGCAAGAATTGATTGGTAGTACCCAGGCTTGATGACCTTGCCGTTCATCTGCCCAGCAAAACCGTTGCTGCCTTTCAAAGGCGCTGCGTATTTGAAATTTGACGGCATGTAGCCTTGGTTGCCCAAAGCTCGCGAAAAGCGAGTGATGTAAATCGAGCCACCTGATTCCGTAGGTGCTAGGTAGCGAGCAGGGTCTTGCCCTTTAGGTGCAGGGCGATCAAGGCTTATCTCTACCCTGGCGTCTCCGCGATTGTGCTTGTAGAGCAAGCCGCCAGTAACCCCACTCCCGCCAGTCGTGAATGGGACTGGTGGTCCTGAGGCGGTGAAGGCTCTCCTGGCAAAAGCAGGCCATGCCGAGTTCTTTAGCTCCCAGCCGAGTTGGTTAGCTGCTCTCGATGCAGCGAATGGCAACTGGGTGAGCCTGATGGCATCCAGCTTGCCGGTTATTTCCTCAGCGTCGAAGGTGATTGGCATGAGATAAGGCTAGCTGGAGGGCTGTTTTTAGGCACCGTATCGCCGAGATCCCTTGCGCCGCAGTGAACGTATACAAACGTATCGGGGGGTGATACGGGCAGACCCCTTGGTATGACTGGGATGTATCAATAATAATAAATGTATCAATAAATATATATTATATATATTACTCTCTCTTACTTACACACACATACTTACTCGTGGGCACAAAAAAGCGATACATCGATACAACCCTTGCGCCGCAGTGGATGTCGGCGTATCGGTCGTGTATCGGTGTATCGCTAAAGTGATACAGGTTGGTATGACTGGGGTTTGGGCTAATCCGTGTCGATAATTGCCGTCAGTGGAATCACTGTAGCCCTAGATGACTTACTTCCGCAGAATCTCACCATTCCTGGGGAGCCGGAAGCTCCGAAAACCCGCTTCAGTGCTTGCTTATGAGCCCCTCCAGACCATGCCGTTTCATCCAAAAGTCGTTCTAAATTCGTATTTGAGTTTGCAATCATCATCGAGCCGGACATAAGCCTGATTCCATATCTGCCTAACACTTTTTCGCAAGTTTCATCCGAACCTTCGATAGTTCCCATTTTGGGACCGCAAAGACTCTCGACAAGATTCATGATTGTGAACCTTCTGCCGCCCTCCACAGTGATCATTGACTCAAGAATCCGCGCAAGACATTGATCTTCATCAGCATCACGTTCATCGCGGCGCTGTGATGTCCAGTCGATGCCGCCACAGAAATCAGCGGCCTCGGTATCAGACAGCTCACGATCACTGTCTGGGAGCAGGCTGAATGCACCTGCCAAGAGGGTGCCATGTTGATCACCAAAACGCTGGCCGTGCTCCACAGCTAGAGCAGCTGCAAACTTCCGCGCATTGGCCCTAATAGTCGGCACCCGTGCCAGTGTTCGTGCCACCAGGCTGCGACCTGTTTCGGGAGTACAGAGCTTGGCGATCTGTGCCTCAAGCGGGAGCCAGTCCCCCTCGCCCTTCTGCAAGGTAAGGACACAGAATCGATCACGATCAGCGCCTTGCACTAGGGAAGCATTGATTGATGAAACGCAGAACATGCTGCGAATTTCATACTGATTAGCTGCACCGCCACCAGCACTGCCCTTGATGATTTTGCCGCCTTCCGATGATGCGATCCTTGCCATTGCCAGAACGTTGTCGCGATTTTGTTTTTCGCGGGAGTCGTTCTGCTCAAATTCATCAAACAGTACAGGAATTGCGTCAGAGCGAAGCGCAGCACGAAGGCCGGGTTCAGTGGTTCCACCTGTAGCTGATTGATAAATGCCGCCTAGCAAAGGCTTAAGGAAACGGCTGAGGATTGTTGTCTTACCCGTGCCCTTGCCTCCGGTGACCCAGATATGTGAGCGCCACTCAAGTGCGCCACAGATAGGAGCAAGAGCAACCCACCCAGCAAGCAGGAACGCATAGGAAGGCGACTCCCAGGAGAAAGATTTTGCAAGGTTAAAAAGCTGAACCGAAACATCGTCATCCAACGGGACTTCACTAGGCCCATCAAGGGGTTTGGCGTGTTCATAGAAGTAGTAGCTCGATATTCCGTCTGATACTTTTTGTTCACGATTATCAATGATCATTCTCATGCCAAGGTGAAAGATAACGCGATTAGCATCTACCCAAGCACCACGGCCTCTAATACGATCAGGATCAAAAACACCTTTCTTGTGTGATTCTTGCATCAACCATTCTGTAGCAAGATCCCAGTCAAGTTTGTCATTGACTGTGAAGTTGCGCTGCCAGAACTCTAAGGAACTAGTTAGTGAAATTAGGTGCAGTTTAGTGTGTGAAGATATTGTCAGTTCAATTGCTTGTGAGCTTGCTCTAGGCATGTAGTAATGCTTGCCATGTTCATAACCAAGGAACTGAAAAGGTATTACTGCATGATGTTCTTCTGGCGCTTCGTTAGGCTCTTCGGTATCAACATTTTGGGGTAATTCCCAGCCGTTTGCTATTGCAGTGTTGATTAGTCTGCTGATTGACGCCCTGATTGGTGCATCACCGATTGAAAGGATCTTCTTGGCTGGCTCCCATGTGCCGGGGGATTGCCAATCAGCTTCCAGAACGATGTCCTGTGCAAGTGACTGTCCGAAATGGTGGGTTAGGGCCGCAAGGCAGGCGAAGCAGGTGGGGTATGTGCCTTGGCCTGCTTCAGTGCGAAGGGGGATGAAATCACGGAGGATTTCAACAGCCAGTGATCGCTGCTCTGCGGGTGGGAGTTTAGAAAACCAGTGATGAGACGGTTCTGCTGGGCGGGTGCCACGTTGAAAAATCGTTGGAGCAGCAGCACCGATCTCGTCTGTGGTGAATGTCTCGGTGGTGGTGGAAGCTATAACTGTGCGTTCGCCAGTACTGGGATGGATCCCGCCCGGTAGCCGCATGACACGGCTGCCGTTGGAAATCGCTTTGTCTGGTTTGGAATCAGGCGCAACGATCTCGATTGCGGTTGCGATTCTGCGTTGCAGGTCGGAGAAATCTTGGATGTCAGGCTCTTGGCCTGGGGTGAAAAGCCAGTAGTGGTGCAAGGATTTGCCACCAGTCCAGACTGAGACCGTTGGCTCTGGGAGTCCCGCCATTGCAGGCAATGCTGCTTGAGCTTCGCGGTCGAGATTGCCGTCGCACTCTGCAAAGCAGGCGATTGCGTGAGCAATGTGTGCGTTGGATGCACCCCAGGCTTTGATCTCACCAGCGCGGTTAATGTGCTCCGGCTTGGTGCCCCATACGGCAGGCTGGTCTGAGGGTGGATTGACGACGAAGCCAAGGCTGCTGCCTGAATTTCGGGCAAGGATCCGCTCGATTTTGTTGCGCGGTATATCCTCAGCGTCGGCCTTGATATGGATACAAGGCCGTGACGGATCCGAGGGATAAACAGCGAAAACTATGGGGCCGGTACTGCGACCGATGGCCTCAAGGAAGTCTTCTGTGATTGACCAGTCGATAAGGGATTTCATAAATCGCCACAGTGGCGTTGCTATTAGAGCAGGTTTAGAGAGTAGCGCAACTATGCGCTGTTATTCGCTACAGCGTGCACACACAGATCGAAGGAGGGTTGCGTTTTAGGTCCGAATGGGATACGATTGCGGGAAGTAAAAAGTAATTCAAGTTTTACTGCTTTATGTCTAAAAAGTACATACTGCCTGAGGTTGGTCATCCCTTTGACTCTGGGGTCTTTTATCTTGGCAAGATTTGCAAGCGCAACCACGTCCACACCGATGGCATGACTCTTCGCTGGGTCAAAAACAGCCAATGCTGCATTTGCAGTCGTATTGACGCCGTGGAAAGGCAGAGAAAAAAAAGAGAAGACCCAGAGCTCAGGGAAAAACTAAATACATATCAAGCAAAATACAAAGCAATACACGGCAGACCATCACGATCTAAGTACGGGCTTCCTTACCGCGCTTACTTCGACAAAGGTTTTACTGCCATGCGTCGTTCAATTGCGTCAGCAGGCCGCATTCCGTCTGTAGCAATGCTTGTTCTTGAACAACAACAAGAATATTGGCGCGATCATCCCGATGAACGTGAATCTTATGCGCGTTCGCGGAATCTCGCACGTTATCACTTTAGATATATGACTGAACCTGGTTATCGGTTGTACCACCGTGCTAAGTCAAAAGGACGCAAGGTTGCTCAACGTGGCGGAACACCTTCACTCTTAAGCGACTCCCAGCTTTTGAGTCACTGGGAAGCGTTTAATAATCGTTGCGCATATTGCGGAGTAATTGGTAATTTACAGGTTGAACACGTAGTCCCTATTAGTAAAGGAGGTCAGCACAACCTGGGCAACATTGTACCTGCTTGTCAAGCATGTAACACCGACAAGTTGGTCTTGGACGCTTTTGAATGGTTCAAATCCAAACCTTTTTACTCTAAATCTAGATGGCGCTGGATTATGGAAGTTTTGAGAAAAGCCCAACAAGAGGAAGTATGACTAAATCTCGTCCACTGCCTCCGTTCGAGGAGGTTGACAAGTTTTTCCGCTACGAACCCGAGACTGGAAAGATCTATTGGAAAATTAAACCTTGCAGAAATGTAATAGCAGGGGCAGAAGCTGGGTCAATAGAGAAAGACCATAAAACTTTTTATCGACGAATAGCTGTGAACAAGGCTAGACACCCAGCGCACAGAATTGCTTGGCTTCTTTACTACAAAGAAGACCCTGGCGAAAAGAACATTGATCACAAAAACCATAACGGTTTAGACAATAGAATCTGCAACTTGCGTGTTGCGACTAATGCTCAGAATCAATACAATCGAGGAGTGTCTAAAAGTAACACTACTGGCTATAAGGGTGTGTTTAAAAATAAAACGCATTCTCATCGCAATAAACCTTACTTTGCTACGGCTAAGATTAATGGGACTCCATTTTATCTCGGATCTTTTCGCACTGCAGAAGAAGCATCAGAAGCTTATCAACGATTCTGCAAAGAACATCACGGTGAGTTTTACAACCAGTGACCTCCCTCCGCCCCCGCCAAGTCCAGGCGATTAATGACATCAGGGTTGCGTACCGGTCTGGGTATCGGTCACCGATTCTGTGTGCTGCCACTGGGTTTGGCAAGACCCATACCAGTGCTGAGATAATCCGCAGCGCCCTTGAGAAGGGCAAGACTGTTTGGTTTCTTGCTCATCTGAGGGAGATTTTGGATGACACGGCCAACCGGCTGCGTTCGGTGAAGATTCCTTTTGGCGAGATTGCTGCTGGCAAGCCAATGGAGTATCACCGCCGGGTTCAGGTCGTGAGCGTTCAAACTGCTGCGAGGCGTGATGGGTTCCCGCCACCTGACCTTGTGATTGTGGATGAGTGCCATTTAGCCGTGGCGACGACTTACCTCAAGGTGATGGGCAAGATTGGCAACCCACCGCTGCTGGGGCTGACCGGCACTCCATGCAGGCTGGACGGTAAGGGATTGGGTGAAATTTTTGATGAGATCGTGCCAACATGCAGCACTAACGCATTAATCCAAGAGGGGCTATTGGCCCCGATCAAATACTTTGCGCCGCATCGACCAGACCTGACCGGGCTAAGGATGCAAGCCGGTGACTACAGGCAGTCGGACATAGATGGTGAGATGGACCGTTCGACCATCACGGGTGATGTCATTAAGCATTACCAGAAGCATTGCAATGGCAAAAGAGCGGTGGCATTTTGCACGTCGATTAGCCATGCCGACCATGTTGCTGCTGAGTTCCAGGCTCAGGGTTACAAGGCAGTGGCAATTTCAGGCAAGAGCAAACGATCAGAGAGAGTCGCGGCCTTGACTGGTCTTAGGGACGGCAGTTTGCAGGTTGTATGCAATGCCCAGCTGTGGGTGGCTGGTGTTGATGTACCCCAGATCGAGTGCATTATTTTGCTAAGGCCAACTAAGAGTTTGACTTTCTACTTGCAAGCAATAGGTCGTGGGCTGCGAACGTCGCCGGACAGTGGCAAGCAGCATCTGACGGTTTTAGATCATGCCGGTTCGATTTTCGAGCACGGTCCCCCGGACATGGAACGGCAATGGAGCCTGGAGGGACGGAAGAGGCGCGGTGAACAGGCACCTCCCGTCAGGCAGTGTCCTGCTTGTTTCTGTGCTCATGTTCCAGCGCCGGTTTGCCCTGAATGCGGGTATCGTTATCCGGCCCCGAATCGTGGCGGCCCAGCCGAGGTTGATGGTGAGCTAGGAGAGATTGATTCAAGACAGGCGGCTGCATTGGAGAGATTGCAAAAACAGAAAGCCCATATTGCTAAACGTGCGGAGCAGGGCAGAGCCAAAACGTTGGATCAGCTGATTGAGCTAGGCAAAAGTCGAGGTTACAAATACCCAGTACCATGGGCGAAGAAAATAATGGCATCGCGGCATTTCTGATTTGAGCGAAAGCAAAATCCAGCAAGAGATCAGACTGGCGTGCAGTCGCGGCCCTGTAAGGCTGTGGAGAAACAATAGCGGGAGCTTGCCGGATCCAAGGACTGGCAGGTATGTGCAATTTGGCGTGGGGAGCCCTGGCGGTTCAGATCTGATTGGCTACAGGAAAGTAAAAATCACCCCAGACATGGTGGGTACTGAAATCGCCGTATTTGCAGCCGTGGAGGTCAAGACTGCCAATGGGCGGGCCACTGAACAGCAAAAGGCATTTATTGAACACATCAGAAACGCAGGCGGAATCGCAGGAGTAGCCAGATCAGTTGACGAAGCGAAATCTATACTGTTAAACTAACCCCAGTCGCAAGCCTTTCATGACCCCCGCTTTCATTCAATACCTAAAGGCGCAATATGCCAAAGCAATGCGCCCACATGAGTACAACTAATGATTAGACTACTTCGATTCCTTTGGTCTGGATGCTTTCACCACTGGGGAATCATCCGTGCGGCAGAGTACAAGTATAGCGGTGATTTCAGTAGCGGAACTTGCGAAAAGTTTACATTGCGCTGCACAAAGTGTGGAGCAATGAAAACCTTCACAAACAAATAATAGGAGTGCGACTCATGACCATCAAAGGAAAGAAAGCACTACTAAAGAAACTTGAAAACGATACAATTGCCCTTGCGCTTTTTTCTGGCTTTTGTATTGGCCTTATAGCCTCTAACCTTTTATGACACCCGCATTCATTCAATATTTAAAAGCCCAGTACGCCAAGGCTATGCGAATCGCAAAGCAAAAAGCCAAGGCAAAAGAATCGAAATCAGAGGATTGATTACAACAATGACCAAAGAAATAACACTTGAGCGAGCCCTTGAGCCCGTCAACTGAGGAGAACAACTGATGCTTACCAAAAATTTCAAGGATCTACAAAGAGGAGTCAAGTTGCTCGTTGAGGCCAATTGCGTGTTTCAAGGTAATTACAAAAGCGGCTTTATATGTTGTCTTACCGGTGGGAAAGTCAATCATGAGGTCATCGAGCGGGAGTACGGTATCCCGTTAGCAATTAGCTGTATCGCAAAAAATATCTTCGAGGAGCTGCCTCCGGGCGACGCGCCCAGTTTCTTTGCTGCGTCTCCCGAAGCTGTTGGGTGCGACGGAAAAGACCTGAGCCGAGTCGTATGGCAATTCCTCGCTGTCGAGTTACGGGAACTGCTTCTTGTTTCCGCTAAAACTCAGGCTGTTGTCGCCCCTGTGATTGCAGGGATGGACTTGCTGGCGGAGGGTAAGGAATGGTCTGCTCATGAGGGAAGGTCTGATGCTCTATATGCCGTTGACTCGTTTGTTGATCTCGCAGCACGCGGCTGTCGCTGGGATGCTGAAAGTGCCACTGAATACACCGCTGTCCGCGCTGCTAGCTGTGCTGCATTCGCCGCCTCGCATGCCACTGGAAATACTGCACGCGGCGCTGACTGGTCCGCTAAAAAAGCTGCACTTGCCGCTGACTGGATTGCTATGTCCCTTTGCACCTCTCGTCGCAGACAGAGAGACACGCTGCTGAAGCTGATCAAGGAAGCCCCCGTCATCACCACACAGGAGAACAACTGATGCTTTATTTCTGCGTGGCCTGTGAGTCTCCAGGCCAGGACCGGCAGTACGTCGAGGTATTAGCTCGGTCTGAGGAGCAAGCGATTCACAAGGCATCCAAGATCCATCGCAACCGCCAGAGCTACCGGCTATTGGTTCCTGAATCAGTTGTCAAATTTCAGGAGCGCAGCTTTTGATCTGCCCAAATTGCGGCGCTTCCGGGAGGGGAACTAAAAAGGTTCTTTCGACCCGGCAATCTCATCGCGGCACTGTTACCCGTCAAATCAAATGCAGATCGTGCAACTATTTGTATTTCACTTCTGAGTTTGTCATTGATCGCAATTTGGCCAAGTGTCGTGGCGGTCATTATCATGCAAGCTCGAAGATGATTGATGCAGTGTTTTCGACACTTGATGCGCATGGATTGGAGCAAAATGATGCGTGATGCTGGTATCGAAGAATCTCCTGGAAGGGTAGAGGCTTCCAAGATGAGGCGATTTGAAGCAACCTTTCGCGAAAAAAGCGGATGGGAGCACGTCGAAATTATTGATGCAATGAGCTATCACGGGGCGTTGAAGAAGCTCAAAGGCAGGTCCAAGACCTTGTATTCCCTGTGCATAGTTGATGACTAATGCTGAGGCCAAGCGTCTGATTGCAGAATCAGACAAACGATTACTTGAAATTTATCACTGGAGATTGAATCCTCATGAGCATGAAACTTTTGATCATCGACACGGAAACAACTGGCTTGAGTCCAGTCGACAGCACCGTGATCGAACTGGGAGCTGTTCTGTTTGACGTTGAGCTGCGATCAGTAATTTGCCAGATTTCGTTTTTACTGCCGTCGTTGACAAACGAGGCCGAGTTTGTAAATCGCATTCAGCCTGAGCTGACTATGCGGGCACCTGACCTAACGAGCCCAATGGCCGCATCGTTTTGGGCGATGGTAGCGGAGGCGGATTATGCAGTGGCTCACAATTCGGCCTTTGATCGGCAATGGTTTGGAGGTTCCGGCTGCTTACCTTCGATGGCATTGCAGTGGATCTGCTCAATGGACGATATTCAGTGGCCACTGAACAGCAAGCGGGGCCGCAGCTCTGTGGTGTCGTTATGCGTCGACTATGGCGTTCCGGTCTGGCAAGCCCACCGCGCTCTGACCGACTGCATCTACCTGGCCGAGGTGATGAAGCGGGAGCCGCAACTTGAGCAGCTGATTGAGAATGCCCTGCTGCCAAGGCATATCTACGTCAGTAATCTTGGCTACGAGCAGCGTCAGCACTGCAAAGACGCGGGTTTCACCTGGAATAATCTGGTACCAAAGATGTGGGCGAAGAAGATGACAGAACATGAAGCCGCTGCACTGGACTTCTCCGTCTCCATTGCCGAGTAGTCGAAACAGTGGTACTGTTTGTCTTGCAAACATCGTTGCGTTTTTGAATGACAAGCGAAGCTGTGCCTGTAGCAGTCAAGGTGCGAGCCTTAGCTGCTTCCGCTGAAGATGGCACTTGGTGCGTGATCGGCTATCCCGGCGGCACTGATGAAGATCTAATCGAAGATGCACGGCTACTGGTTGGTGATGGCGAAATGCGCCATTACTGGATTGAAATGGAACTTGAATTACCAAACCAATGAATTACCACGATCACCCAGCCTTATCAGCCAGCAAGCTCAAGAAATTTGCTTGCGGCACAGCAGTTGATTACTGGGCTGCCTACGAAGATCTAGACCGTATGCCAATGGTGCCGTCTGATGCAATGCGTCAGGGCAGCTTGGTTGACTGCTTGATTACTGAGCCTGAAAAATTCAGCCGTAAATACGTCGTTGCCCCAAGAGCAGACCGTCGCACAAAAGCAGGCAAAGAAATCTGGGCCGAGGCTCAAGAACTTGCCCGCTCCAAGTGCGCAGATCTGATCACTGAGGAGTGGCACCACATTGCACAGCTAATAGTCAGCAAGCTCAAAAACGATCCAATCGCTTCTGAGTTCCTGCAGGGTTCAGGGCAGGTGCCTCATTTCTGGCACGACGCAGAGAACGATGTCGAGTGCCGCTACCTACCTGATCTGGAGCAACCAGAAGACGGTTTGCTTGTGGATCTCAAAAAAGCTCGAAGTGCGAACCCACGCGATTTTGCGAGGCAGTCATTTGCATTGGGCTATGACATCCAAGTCGCTCACTACGCTGAGGGTTTCCGAGACCGCCACGGTGCTTACCCAAAGCAGATCGTTCTGCTCGCTTACGAATGGGCTTATCCGTTCAACTATTCGGTGAACGTCATCAGTGACGAACTGCTGGAAGTTGGCCGTCAGCGTCGTAATGACGCAATTGAAGGCATCAAAGCTTGTCGTGGCACTAACGAGTGGCCATCCTGGGGCATTAATACGATGGAAGCTCCGCGCTGGTATCAAGTTGACGATCCAGCCAACGACACTGATGTTGCTGACCTGCTGGAGGGAGTCTGATGGAATTTGTCGGTGATCTGATGAACGAGCCTTGGCTAAAGGCATTCATGTTCCCAGCTTCTGGCCGCCTGACCTTGACAGTCAAAAGCGTTCGTAAGGCTGAGGTTGCTTTTGATGATCAGAAGCCAAAGATTCAGACGATCATGTCGTTTCAGGAGATCAACTCTGAGCTGACCTTGGCCAAAATCAATGCGATTCCATTGATCAAGCTTTTGGGTAACGATGTGGCGTTGTGGCCTGGGAAGCGCGTCACTTTTTACGCGACCAATCAGGTCATGCCTCACCCGCTTCGCAAGGACGAACCTTGCATTCGCGTCTATGGAAGCCCTGAGATTGACGACGAGATCAGCTGTGCCTGGGTACCGCCCAAGCGCCGCAAGATTGTGCAAAAGCTGCACCCTACAGGTGTGTTCAAGCCTGCAATGAAAAAGATCGAGGAGGCTGACCCGTCACAGCTTGATTCGATCCGTCAGCGCATTCTTGAACTCAGAGCGTCCAACGACCTTTCAGAGGAAGAATGCAGTCAGCTTATTGCTAAAATCGCAAGCTTGAGTTAAAGTGTTTTTCGCAAGCCAAGACCTTTATGTCTTCTATTAAAGTTCTCAGTGCTGCTGACATTCCAGCACGCACAAGCCGACACAGTAAAACCACCCCATTGCGGGAGAAAATTGCAGCTTTAACACCTGAGACCAGTCTTTTCGTCCTTTATTACTGCGAAGAGCTTGACGAAGGCTACAAAGCAAGCACCATCGCTCAGATTACCGGTCGTATGACCAAGGAATCCAATCAGTACAAATACTCAGTCCAAACCGAAGCAGCCAAGCAAGGCTGCTACATCATCTGTAAAGCAAAATCATGACCGATTCATTTTCAGTAAACGGCGCTTTGTTCAATCAACCGATTGAGGAAGTTAAAGAAAGGATGGGAGATCGTTTCGACCCCCAGAAGGCTTACCCCCAGTACGAAGGCGTCGTCAACATTCCAGCCACTGTGGCTTACCAGCTAGCTGAGTACATCATGCAAGGCAAGCCTATTGGTGAGCGCAATGAGATCCCTCTTGCTATTAGCGGATGGAAAAGGCAGTCATCAAGCGGTAAAACTTACCTTAGCCTCAGCTTTAAGCCTCACTACAAATACGAGAAAAACGCTGAAGGCGCTGTCAACGACGCCGCCCAGTCTGTGGCCAAGGCCACTGACGGGAACGTTGTAGACGACTTTTTCTAAACCTCTATCTGGGGCAGCTTTTCTGCCCCTTATTTTAAAATGGCAATTTACAACAGTAATTCACTTGACAGGTCAATTCTCTCTACAGAGTTGCCGCATCTGAGCTGCAATGAGCTTCGCAAGCTTTACCATGAGCTTATTGACTGTATTAATGAGATCACAGCCTCTTTGGCAGAGGTTTCAAGCTTTGAAGAAAAGCACGGCTATGCGCCCGACACTGAATGGTGTTACAGAGCCAAAAAAAAGCTGCGAATCTCGACGCAATTTGCAGCCAAGATTGAAGCGATGAACAAACCGCTTCCGAAAAGCTATGACGAACTGTATCAAGATCATTTCCTTCGCATTCTTTTAGAAGAACTTGGCCCTACGGCACTCAAAAAGATCCAAAACGAGGCTTCAACAATCGCTCGATCAGAATCCAATGAATGAAAAGCTACTCGAAGTCAGTATTGAGTCAGTCAAAGGTCTTTTGATTGACGGCTACAACAACTATGAAAAAAGTCTTCAACGCCGCCAAGGCGATCACCGTTACTGGGATGGCTACATTCGCGGCATTCAACATGTACTGGAGATGCATGACCAATGAAAATTAAATTTGGTCTTTACACTCGCTTGCAGTTTGCACTGCTGGCAATAATCAGTCCTCAACGTCTTGTCACAGCCGTTACGGCTGGATTTCTGTCAGCTGTAGATTCAATGGACGACGAAGAACTGAAAAAATTAGTACAGGAGCTTAACGATGCAAATTGACCCGCGCTTTCAGGTTGGCGTTCTGAGTCAGACGAGGGATCCTGCCACGCTTTGCTGGCAGGCAATGCACCAGGATTACTCTGAGGGCTGGGTTTTCCATGACGAACCACTGAGCGAGCCAGACGCTGGTGATCGAATCGTAAAGCACCTGCTTTTGGGAGGTCGCGGCCATTACGGCCCACTGGAACACGCCAGTATCACATTTGCTGTTGGCTATTTCCCTCACTCGGTAATCCAACAAGCTCGGACTCACAGGGTGGGCACCAGCTGGGACGTTCAGTCTATGCGCTATACCGGCCAGCGAATCGCTGCTGTAGCTGAGGGCGTTGTCGATGTCGAGGAAGCTTTTTACCTGCGGCCTGTTGGTGATTACGTCAACAGGCAGGGCAAGCGATATACATACGACGAGCGACTACGGGCCAAGGATCTGCAGCACTGCGAGGATTCAGCCCGTCGTTACAAGGAAGCTCTTGATGCTGGCATATCGGAGGAGCACGCGAGGGGCGTGTTGCCGTTCGACTATCGGCAACATTTTGTCGTAACGTTCAACCTGCGCTCTCTTATGCACTTCCTCGACCTGCGGGGCAAGGCGGATGCGCAGATAGAAATTCATCAGATGTGCCAGTTGATGATTCCGCATTTCGCGGAGTGGATCCCACCAGTTCACGACTGGTACACAAAAAATCGCTGGGGCAAAGCTCGTTTAGCGCCATGACAAAAGAATCACGCCGCACACCGTTCAAGTTCGCCGTTGGTGATCGAGTTGCAGAAAAGCCTCGTATTCATCTCGGTATTGCTGTTAAGCCAGAGAATCAGCGTCGATATTCGTCGAGGATTGGCACGGTAACAGAACTTAGGACCAAGACAAGAAAAGACGGCCATCAACGTAAATATCTTGCCGTGCTCTGGGATGGCTTCAACTCATCGTCCGAGCATGACCAGATGAGAGTATGTGCCGCAACGGAACTGAAAGCTTTGGAGCAAGACTTGATCTTAAATCACGACTGAATTAGGAGGGGATGCCACCGGCTCTCGCGCCTGCATGGCTTGGTTCATGCGCTCCCCATACGCATCAGGACAAGATGACTCCTCGGAATCAAGTTGAACGAAAACTCTAGCACTCACTATGAACACTTCAGAAATAGGCATAAAATTAATTGCACACGGAGTAGATTCATACTTCAAGCCCTGGTATTTTGATGGGAAAGTTGTTTATTGGGGCAATCCAGAGCAAACTGAGTCAGACGCACGTGCGTCAGCGCAAGAGCTAAAAGCCTCATTTCTTAATCGTCTCAAATGACAAGTCATCGCTCTCACTCTGGCAAATTGAATATTTCCGACAAAAGCGGAGAATGGCTTGCAACCATTACCACTGAATACGACACTTTTGAGATAGCTTTAAATGCAACAGATGCCGAAAGCGCAATATTGCAGGGCGAGCAACTTTATGCTGATTTGCGTGCAGTCGCTAATCCGAAACCGTATTGCTGGCAGTGCCTGCACTGGAAGTTAGTACAATCAGAATGCAGCCTTGGTTTTGCGGAGGGGAAATCAAGTGGCGGAAGATTTGCCAGCCAATGCTCCGCTTTTTGGATCAACGACTGATGTACCCAGCTGGGCTATAGATTTTGGCAATGGTTTTTATATTGAGGTTTTAAATGACAGCACGCAAGGCGTCTACTACCGATCTTGCAGCCGAGGGGGAGCTATTTGCAGGTATTCAGATGACTTCTGTCGTGCAAAGACTTATTTGTATCACATGATGCCTTCTATGGCTGATCCAAAGTTCCATGCTCCATCCAGTATTTGATATGGTCTTCCCGTTCTTGGCTCCAAAAGGGCTGCGCCCTAAACCATTCCCATACAGGTTTATCGCTCTTGGATCCGTTGCAAAACCTGCAGCAGCATAAGAGATTGTTAGTGACGCTCATACTGCCGCCTTTAGATCTAGCAAGGATGTGATCCAAGGTGTCACCGGGCTGGCCGCAGTAGGCGCAGCAATTATCCCATTCGTCTAAAATCTGCTTTCTGAACCTGTGTTTGCTTGCTTTTTTAGGTACAAGCTCGGACCCTATGATCTCATGACCAATAAAACCGCCATTTAACGGCACAACTTCTAGGTCAAAACTTACTATTTCTTCTGTCAACTCTTCTAGTCTTGATGCAAATATTTCACTAAACTCTTCAGGGTCTTGGTCCTCTTTGGCCGAGGTTAGAAACATGATTCTCGCTGTTGTCAGATAGCGTTTTTCGACTTGATAAGAATTATTACTTTCCGGCACCCTCCGGGGGCACATGTGAGGATCGCATACCCATCCATTTTTTTCATGCTTCATTAGGTCTGTGCTGAGGTACTCCCGGCACAGACTGCTTCTTCGACACTGCCTAAACTCAGCTGCCACTACTGCCGTTGTCAGGCTTACTAATGCTAGCCGAGAGGGTAGCTTAACCTTTACTGCCTTGAACCGTCGAATCGCCGTTATAGCGACCCGTCTTCGAGTAACTGTTCATAGGGACTTCGCTCATTCTCATGAAAATGATCTGGCCTATTTTCAGGCCAGGGTATAGCGGTAGGTCGTAATGACGCCTTACGTTTACTAATTCGAGGGTTAATTTACTGTTGCAAAAGCCTGGATCGATCCACCCAGCAAGTAGATTCTCGTATCCCTCTCTAGCCCTGCTTGATTTCAAGGCAAACTGAGCGCAAATGTGATCAGGTATTTTTTTAAATGTTTCATGCGTTTCAGCCAGGACAAACTCACCTGGCGTCAATCGATAAGGGTTCTTTTCTGTTCGGCTGGAGATGTCAACATGGAGCAGGTCTTTCTGCCCTGCGACTTCAATCATCAATCCACTGCCCAGCCTTACATCAAGCGATGCCGGGTTGATCAGATCTTCGGACCAGTCTTTCATTGCTCCGCCGGAGCACAGCGAAATAATTTCGAGATCGGAAAGCACCATTTCTAGTAATCCCAGCGTATTCTTGGACCGGCTTCTCGCATACCGAGATGGACGAATCCTTTGTTAGCTCCATATCCTAAACTATGCGGCCAATTTTGGTCACACCATTCTTGTACGGCGTAAATGTCAGCGCCCTGTACATAAAAATCCACAGCGCCAACGCCTGGCGCGGGGTATAAGTGCTCCGAACCGCTAGCTCCGCCGACTGATCGATTGATCGCTGGTGGCCTGTAGCCAGACGTAATGACCACCGGCTTTCCGCCAAACCTGCCACGGACACGCTCTAGAAATGCCGCCAGAGTTGCAGCAGTATCTAACTGATGCTGCTCATTGAACCGTCGCTCTTCTAGATTCAGCGCAAACTCGCCCAGCGTGATGTGGGGGGTCAGCCGACTGGTAAACGCAGACCCAGGCCGGAGCTTTGCTGTTTCAGCTGGCGGCGATTGATCTCCGCCTTTCCAGAGTTTGCCCTCGGCTTGCCTCCGACGTTTCAGACCGGCTTCAAAGCTGCTCCCAGGGTTTCGATAGAGCAGCATCGCGTCAGGAACAGTTTTCCAGTCTTTATCACGAAGCTTTTGGCTGATTGTCTCAAAACCTTCAGAGCCATAGAATCCAGAACCAAGGTTGTAGGCGAAGCTGATCAATGCTGCCTGCTGATTCTCCGCCATTTCTGACCAGTAAGGAACGGTCTGAGAAAGCTTGTCGTCGATTTTGTCTACTGTGCCTTCCAGTAAAGCATCGCCTTCTTTTCTTCTGATCCAGTCGCCTTCCCTTACGGGTCGCCCGTCAAGATGCGACAAATTTCCCCATCCAATCGTCCAGTAACCGGCAGGGCATTTATACGCTTCTGCGTGCCAGCCTTCAAACTTCTTAATAAGTTCTAATGCTTGCTTGTGATCAGACTGTTTGCCTGATTGGCTCCATGTTGCGAACCATTCCCGATCACGTCGCATAGCAGCTTCATAGCCAATATTCGCAAGGTCTGCTTCTAGAAGTGAGATGCTTGCGGCTTGATGCGGCAAGCCTTTGTAATAGCGAAACAACTGTTCCAGGGTGATTGCTTTACTGTTCGTCATTCCAAGGTGATTTAATGTGCAGGTCGTTGATCTGGGGTGGTGGCATGACTGGCGGCTGTGATTTATGCCAGCGTTCAACCTCAGCGTCAATCCGAGGCTTTAGGGTTGCCTCGAATTTACGACGTTGAATTTCGCGCTTCAATCCCTCAAGCGGTGATCGCGTTGAGAATCTAAACAACCACCTCCCATCAGCAGGGATCAGCCCTTTTTTCCCTTTAAAGAACGCAGAACAGTGAACAGGAGTTGAAACACTGAGTTGTCCTTAAGCTTGCTCATTCCAATCAGCTCACTAGCTGCTGCTACCACAATCCAAAAGGCTGGATGTGCCAAAACTTCTTCGATGCCCATTTGAATGCCGTTGATTCTTAGTCGATTCTAGCCTTGGTGGTTTCTAAAACAGTTATTCGGTTCCCGTGATCATTCAGGCGTTCGTAAATTTCACGGCGATCAGCGTTGGCCTGAACTTTTTCCGCCTTCATGTCCTGATGCAAGTCTTCAAGTTTTGTCGCAATAGACTCGACACCAGCGGTGAGGCGAATAACCGCTTCACGGCTTTCGCTGGTTCGCCTAGTAAACCCAGAGACACTCATCCCAGCTATACCAAGGGACGCGCCTAGGATCGCAGCGTAAATTTCAATCACGAATCCTAGCCTTGTTATTTCAAGTCTAAAGGGTCTAGCCTACCAGACAAGATTGCAACTGCACGTTTGTAAAACATGCAGTCTGTCTTCCCTGCCTCTTCTAAGGCTTGCTTAACGCGCTTCCAGTTTTCGAGAGTATGTTGACCGATAGTTTTATGGCTCAATGATCTCAACCAGTATAGTTACCCAGTCATCTGACACGTTTAGTTGCCCCCATGCACCCCACGAATAGCTGCCTGCTGCTCCAATCGGTTGAAAGGAAACTGCTAACGACCCTGTGTTACTCCCGCTTGTTGAAGACTCTATCAAAGTCGCCCCTGAAGGAGGAAACCATCTATTTTTATTTACATTGTCACGATTCCAAAAGACGAGCTGAAGTGCTAATGAATTTGCGGAATAGTTTGAGGAAAGATTGTCATGGCTTGGAGTATTCCCCGATCCTGTAGCTCTAAGACTATCTCCTTTATACGTGACTCCATTTGTATTTGTGAAATTATTATCCGCTCTAACCGTGAAAGCTATGGCTTGATCGAAATCTTGAAGCACATCTGTCATACGGAAAGAGGTTAATGACCCAGGATTAGGAACTCCAAAAATGCCGTAGCCTACGGTGTTAACTTGATTTCTTTCTATAACACTCACGCCGTTTCCGCTTTGAATATTTGGCTGTGAGTTATCTGAAGATGCCACAAAGAGAAACATGTCCCCAGACTGTGAGTTTGGGAAAGACATCAAGTCTCCTTGTGTATTGACATCCCAAGTGTCAACTACTAGCCATTGGCTTGTGCTTGATGTGATAAGTAATGGGGAGATGCCGCCTGGAATCATTGTTCTACCTCAAGAAAAATTGGTTGCGAGTGTGCAAATAATTGAAGGGCTTACTCCGGCCAGACGGACAACGTAACTCAAAACATCAACAGCACCAGGGGCAGCCGAAAGGGCTGGAGTAATACCTCCAGCAAAATCGTAATTGCTCCCGAATGCGAGCGTCCTGCCTCCCACTCCATCCTGACTAATAAAAATACAACCGGATTGCCCAGCGGCTAAGTTTGTCGGGTTGTCAAGTGTCCTGTTTCCGCCGAGCGTTACGCTGTAAAAATTATTTTCATTTAAATTGACCGCTATATTGGCTGCATCGGCTAATGCTGTGATACTTCCACGTTGAGCTTTAGTAAATGTTTGATTTTCGTCTTCCTTGACTGTTGCAGCGTCAAACGCTTCGACAGTTACGCCAATATCTGAAGCAGTTAGATAGGATCCTGCACTTCCATTGCTAGCAGCCGTAATCCTTCCTTGCTGGTCTACCGTGATTGCTGCATTTGTGTAGCTTCCTGGCGTTACAGCCGTGTCGTCTAAGTTGAGCGTAATGGATCCACTAGCGTTAACAGTTGTAAGCCCTGTGCCACCAGTGAGAGTGGCTTTTGCTAATGACCCACTGCTGGTGCCTACAAGAAGCTCGCCATCTGTATAAGTCGTCTGTCCGGTTCCCCCATACGCAACTCCGACCTCAGTTCCTTGCCAAGAACCTATAGCAATCGTGCCGACACTTGTCAGGCTTGATCCGACAATGCCTGTACCCAAGCTTGTAGCGTCTAGAACCTTTGTCTCGGCGATTCGATATTCCTTATTAAGTGCAAGGTCTAAATGTTCAGATGATCTCCAATTTTCTCTACTCTGTAACCACCTAAAGGTTTTATCTGTGGCTCCTTTAAGTGTTATTCCTCCAAGGTCTGCGGTTGTGTTTGTGGGGCTTGCCACTACGCCAAGCTCAATGTTCTTATCTTCAACCAGAAGATTCTGGGTATCCAGTGTTGTTGTTGTTCCACTGACAGTCAAATCACCTGCAATCGTGACCGAACCAGCGAAGGCTCCATCTCCGTTGTCATCAAGCTGAATATTGGGGTTGGCAGGTAACGAACCACCAAAAATTAGAGATCCATTTGAATTAATTCTAAGTTTCTCTGCTCGGCCTGCTGAAATAACTACGGTATCACTTATCGCTGTTTCGCTTGAATTGCCTCTATAGGCCCCAATGACTGTATTATTGTTTCCGCTGAAGTGGTATGCAGAATCGTGCCCTAACGCGACATTGTATTCTCCTGTTGTCGAAAGCCTTAAAGCTCCAACTCCCAATGCAGTATTATTCTCTCCTCCGATAAGATCACCTGCTGCTTTATTGCCGACCGCTACGTTTCTAGACCCTGTTGTGCAATCAATAAGAGCCGATTCCCCGACCGAAGTATTATGAAACCCTGTTGTGTTCGCTTGCAGAGATTTAAGCCCAACAGATGTGTTACCGCTTCCTTCGGTATTGCTCTCAAGAGATTTCTTTCCGAAGGAAGAATTTCCAGTCCCAGTAGTATTGCTGCCTAAGTTTTGTACTCCTACACTTGTGTTGCTTAAAACAGAATTGCCGCCACGACTTATGTCAATATTGTTGTATGCTCCAGCAGTAATCTCGCCGTTTGAATGAATAGTTAGGCTAGGAGAAGAAGGCGCTCCAGGGCCTACGGAAACATCGCCTATGACTTCTAAGTCTCCAGGAACGCTTAAATCGCTTGTAAATTCAACCGCATTGCCCTGTGCGTTGGTTCTAAGTATTTGGCCTGCCGTGCCAGGAGTAATTGAAATGTTTGGCTGGGTTGAGTTTCCGCCAACCGCCAAAGGAGATGTTGCGTTAACGCCAACAAGAAAGCTGCCGATTTCAGCTTGCAGCTGAGAAGCATCTACTACACGCCCAGGTGATCCATTAGTAATGTCAGTTGCGCTAGCAAGCTGAACAGTGCCACTTGCGCTAGAAGTTGCTGTGTTTACTGTTATTGCAGGAGTGAATTGCGTCGAAGAATCTTGATATACAAAAAGCCTTGCCGGGGTTACGCTTGTGTCAAGCCAAGGGTCGCCGGGGCTCGCCCCAGTAGGCGCAGTGGCGCTAACCCAAATATTGTTAATTTTTCGGACATTCCCGGCAGTATCTTTGCATGTCAGAAATGGGCCGTCAGCGTTGTAATTTACGGCAATTTCGCCTAGCCCTAGATCGCTAGCGACCGGAAGCCTTTGGGATACACCACTCTTCTTGTGAACAATATCAAGGGCCATCTGCTATCGAGCGAAGATTCTGGTATTGACCAGTGAGCTAATTCTAGCTGCTACAACGAAGCATCAAACAACAGCTCTCCTAGTATTTTACCTAGGACGGCAAACGTCAACGGGAAGTTGTCCCCGCAAGCCGTTAGTGCTAATACAGCTCCGCCTGTAAGTTCCGCGTAATGCCCGACGTTCGTTGAGCTGTCACCATTACTGTTTGCGCCTTGACTCACTCCAGAAAAGTACCCTTCACAAGTAAGAGTTGTCTTGTCAATGTTTTTGACAATTGTTAAGTCACTTAATTGAGTACTGGAAGCGACGGTTGCGGGCGAAAAAATAACTGTAGCTTCAGTTTGCCCTGTAAAAACGAAACCGTAAACCCTAGAACCGCTAGGGACAGTTCCGGCACTTATAAGAGCATTGAGCTGACTACAACTTGGCTCTAAATCTCTACTTTGGTTAAATCGCAGGTCAGGACCATCAATAAAAACTAATATCTGAGAGTCACCGCCTCTCATCAAAGCGTCCAATTGCTCACCATTTCTTAAATTGCCTGACGCCTCTTCTGTTGATTCTGAAATAACAATTCGAGCAATATTGTCATCTTTGCTTCTGAAAGCACCTAAAGAACCTCTTGGACCCCCTGGCCTTGCGATAGCGTAAATAGCTCCTGTTTCGTCTTCAAAATTTGCACCTAACTCAGAACCAGGATCAGTAGCTCCCCAGTTTGCTTCTGAGATTTCACTGCTGTCAATAAAAACTTTGTCCGGGCTAGTGTCTGCAAATAAACCATTGCCAAAGCCTCCAATACTATATCTATTTAAAAAGGTTTCAGTGCCCACGCCTTCAGCCGCCAAGGCACTCTCAATTGACAATATGTTTGCTTTGTCCTTAAACGCATTGATAAAATTACCGTTAGAACCAGATTCGTCAAACAAGACTGTGACATCTACAGCAGCAGGCTTGCGAGTGCGAGCCTTGCTGCCAAAAAAAGCGGGTACTGCAGTGACCATAATTAAGCAACCATAGAGGCGGTGAAAACTATGTTGGTTGAAGTTGCAACATAATATCCAATCAACACGTTCCCCGACAATCCTTCTGAATTAGTTATTGGGCTTACAAAAGTGTTTACTACTCCAGACCAATTGCTCCCATTGATTGAAGTAAATGGCCTGTTTACTCCAGCCGCTCTAGTAACCAAAATAAACCCAGAAGCCCCAGGTACAGGATTTAGCGGTGTTCCTAAATCAATCGCAACCGTGTTTGCATTCTGCACAAAAGTAAAGTTTGTTGAATTTGCAAAGTTGTCTTGACCGCTTACCCAAACTGCAGGCGTTAGCTTAATTACGTCCTCTGGGTTAACTGGCGGGATTTGCGCCGTTGGCACAAGACCTGTTGCATCCAGGCTTGCAAAACCGTTAGCGACACCTCTTGCGCTGCTTAGTGACGATGGAGTTACAGTTCTGGTTGCATCACTTAGCGCAAGCGTTTCAGCACCAGTAGCAAGCTCAACAATACCTTTGGCCGCAGTAGAAGCATTTTGAATCAGGCCAGCATCATCTAGGTCGGGTATCCTCGCCACTGGAATTTTGGCGGTCGAGTCCAGATCGCAGAGACCATCTGCCACTCCACGTACAGAGCCAAGATTTTTTGCTGTTAATGCGTCAACATCGTTTGCATTTGACGGGTTGCTAATTCCTGCAGCATCTGAGTCAGTTGCAAGTTTGACAATACCTCTTTGTGTTTCTGTCGCTTCAGGCAGTACGCCGTCTGCAAATGTGACGGAACCTTCAACTGTTCCGTTAATCAGTACTTCGTTAGTCAACTCTGTACGCTGAGAAGACTGTAAAAGTTGTGTAACGCTTAAAGTTTCAAAATCAGTAGGAGTTGCCGGAAAATCAGGGTCTCCGGCGAGAGCCCCCAAACCAGCGATTTCACTGTTTACAGTTTGGTTAGTACCAAGGTCCGTAATTACGTTGCCTTGAACTAGAAGGCCATCTTCGTTGAATCCAGTGTTGTAGCAGCGACCACCCAGCAGGTTTACCGCAAAATAATCAATTTTATTTTGCTGAGACAACGGTGTTGCTTGATACTTTGGTAACGCTTTTGTGTAATTGCCGTATCCAACAAACTCATAGGCGTGAGCAAACGCTCTAATAATACTTGGCCGGTTAAACTCTAGTGGCCAGTTTGTCCTAGAGTTGATTTTTCCAGAAGGTACAGGGCTGAGAGGATCAGCAGGATTCCAGTCTCTTAATACTTCTGTGTCTTGTTGCTCAAGAACAGTCCCCGAAAGTGTTCCGTTCTCTTGCAATCCAACATCTTGAGCCGTGTACCCAATTGCTCTCATCAAAGAACTTACGCCTTGAAAATCAGTGCTACTCCTTACTTGATCAAGAATCAAGCTGTTTGTTGATTGATTTATTCCAAGGTCAGTGCTCGTAGGACTGTTTGACAGGTCGTTATCTAAAATCAACAAAGGCCCTGAAGATGTTCTTAAAAGTTCAACACCTCTTTCGTCAGGGAGCATTGGCAAGCTTGCTTCAAAATTTTCAGCGGAGAACGTGCTAAATCTTTTGTTCCTCTTGCTCCGAAATACTCTATTGTTTCTTGATACAGGAGTCCCTACTCTGTAAAAAGTAGAAGGATTGAAAGAAGACGCGCTGTCTCCAGGACGAATAACAATTTTATAAACATCGCTGCCAAAAGAGTTGTCTGAGTCTTTTGAGGTTGAAACAATAAAAACTTCATTTGGATTGTTTGTGGGGTCTAATTGTTGGTTGAGGGTGCTACGGTTCCCTAAGCGTAAAATGTAATTTCCTACGGGTCTGCGAGTTGTTGCACTACCAGAAACAACCAATGAATATTCACGTTCTTCGGGCTTCCTAGTGTCAGAAAGCCTTCTGATGTAGACACGGTTGCCTTCTAAGGTTTGGTTTGAAATGGTTGAGATGTTGTTTACGCTAGGGTCGTCAATACCTCCGTCAACAACAATTATCTGAGTAGGATTTGCCGAATCAAAAGGCACAGAGGCCAACTTAGCTCGTACATCAATTGCTTGGCTTGCTGAAGCCCCAGGCCCCTCGGAGCGACTGCTATTTTCAATCCAAATATAGTCTCCTTCTTTCAAGCTATACCCGTTGTTAGCAAAAGCTGTCTCTGGGTCAAAAGCAACTTGTAAATTAATAGCGCCTGTTGCACTGTCGTATCCCAAGCTAGATACGTTACCAATTCCGATTCTGCGGATGTTGCTCCCATCTGTTTTTACTTTTAGAGGTCTACGGATACGAAGTGCTTGAAATCCTTTGTCTTGGGCAAACGCGCCACCTGTTGTGCTAATACCTCTAAAACCACTGCTAAGTAAAGCTGTGTTGCCAAAATTACTATTACTATTGGTAATAGTGCATTCTCCACCTGAAGCCGTCCAGTGATGCACGTTTGAGCCGATAACAAAACAGCTGACCTCTTGCGTTAAGGCGCTATTTGTGACCTTGAAGCCGAAACTTCTATAATCCACTTCATAGCATCCAGTGGAAGGAGAAAAGTTCCCAGAGATTCGCGACCTTACATCGTTACTATCTGCGTTTATGTACTCGTTGTATCCACTGCAAGTCTGCCAAGAGCCTCCTGTGTAAATCTGCCAAGCATTCATGTCACGCTGAAGCGCAACAATTGTGAACTGGGCTACGACCATTGAGCGTAGTCCTGAAACACCATCACTTCCGTCAAGATACATGCCGCACATGCCGTAGTCGGAGCGCAAGCTGCAATTAAAGACATATCCAGAACTGCCTTTAACAGAATCTGTCGCAGCTGAAACCTGATTGTCAGGGTATTCGGTGGTGATTTGTGTTTCGCCTGGATTTATAACTTCAACGTCAGAAGATGAAAGATTGAAAGCGGTTGCGATTTTCTGGTAATAAGCGGTTAAATCAGACTGGGAACAGAAAGAAAAGGCTTGAAGCAGGTGATGAGAAGATTGATAGGTAAGAGAATCTTTAAAAGTAAAATTAAAAAAGAACGAACCCCCAGTGGTTTTGAATAAACTACCTCTGTCGGTTACTGGATTGCCGCCTGCACTTGGTACGGACCTGGGACGTATGACACTTTTACGAAGGTCAGCACCAATAATTGAAACTCCTCTTGGGAGAATAATTCCCATGTCTTCAGAGTTAAAAGCTCTTAGGTCTTCTTCGGTAGGCTCGTAATCATTAGGCCACTGGCTCACAGTTAGACCCGTGCTCGGAGTGTTGTCAACAACGTATTCGCTGGCAGCGACTTTGATTAGAACACGGTCATACAAATCATTCCCAACTCCGCTTTGAACGGACAAGCGAGCTGCCTCGATTAGCCCTCTATTGAGGGTTTTGAATGGTGCTGACTCCGAGTAGCCGCAAGTAAGCTGTTGATTGCTTAGAGGAGGAGTTACCGTATTGTCTGCGATACCGGCGACAAATTTGTCAGAACCAATCTCATGGTTAACGTAAAGCGTTGTCGTAGACGTTGAGTCCACTTCCCCGCCAGCAAGACGCAACACCGCGCTGGTGACTTCGCCAGCCTGAGTGCGGAACGTGTTTTGACTAATGTCAATATTGTCAATAGCTCCAGGCTGACCCGGTGTAACGATTGCCATTTAACCGAATGCTCTTTGTCCCACTTTAGTCATTATACTCCCACTTTTAATGCAATTTCGCCAGATGTCGCGAAGTTGGCCGAACCAACGATCACATCCGTAGCCCTGACGTTCACCGCAATGTTCGTTATCAAAATATTTGTAGCGTAATAAAGCCCACCTCTAGCCAAAACACTGCACGTATCGCTGACCTTCCGCTGCATTAACCAAAATTCCGCTTCAGCTTTCGCGCCTCGCTCCGTTAATTGCAGAAGCTGAAGCAAGTAGCTTGGGTCTACGGGCCTGTCTCCGCTAGCGGACGAATGTCCTGCCTCTCCAATTTGGAAATCAAATTTCCCACCACCGGTAATGATACTTTTTATATTTTCGCCAAATTTCTCGCCAACCTGAGTGGTATCAACAGCCGCACCGTCTAGTTCTAAAGACCACTCAGCTAACTCGCATTGCAACACCCAAGGGAAACCGTTTACCGCACTCCTTGGCGTAAGGTCTGCGTCATCATACTCAGCAGTGCCTGCGGCAGGGCTCTGATAAGAGGGCGCAAAGTCGCAAATACTTTCAAGCGTCACCTCATCTCTAACGTCGCTGAATCTGTAGTCTCTGACGCCTGAAACGCATTCAGTTAGAGCATTGTTGTAATCCTGAGTACCTGCCGCAGCAATTAACAAAACGTTAAAATCGTACTGAGCCAAGTTAACTTTGTTGATAGACCCACCGTTAACAGCAGAGCAATAATCTGTATAAAAGCTGAGCCTGTTTAGGGAATCTTTATAAACAAAATACTCCGCACTTTTAGCTCCAACGCCACAGTAAAAGTTATCTGAATCTTCTCCTACACCTCTTTTGTAGAAAAAATCATCGTTGTCTGCTATGTGAGAACGATTAGGGCCTGTTTCAAGAAATCCTCCTGCATACATTGCAGAGCCGTTTGAGCACTGACCTGATAAAGGAAGCCCTTCCTGGGAGAAGAGATACACCTCATCCCCTGACCAGAAATCTTGATTACTTAAAACAATAGCGTCAATATCGGCCCTGAGTACTGAAGAGCTTACAACAATAGGCAGCGGCGCTTCTCTTCTTAGTCGAACAATTCCATCAATTCCAAGTACCGCCATGGCATTAGAATCCTCCAGTTAAAGGTCCAGAAACCTGGAAGCCAACGCTGCAAGAGGTGACCGCACCAACAGAAACGCTGGGGGAAATACTTGTCAAAACTGCAGAACCGCTTAACTGGCTGCCGCCAGCGGAATCCAAAACAAGCTCAATGTTGCTCAAGGGTTCTGAGGAATTATTCAAAACATCGTTGAAAAGCGCTGTTGCGCTTGCCTCGGCTGGGTCGTACATGATTTCAGCAGTGCCCGTTGCTCCTCTTAAGCCGGAAACGTAAGAACGATCAAAGACTCCAATCCCGGTAGTCTCCAAACTGTCTTTTGAAATGTTCAACGACCAAGAGCGGACGCGAGCAACCACCGTCCCCCGCCACCTGAGTTGTCCGTTACTGCCAGTGCGAACAGCCATAACTACAAGCCTTTTGAATCATTCTACTCACTAAAGTCAACCATCCAATGTTCCAATTAATTTCACGGTGACTCTTGATCGATTATTGAAAACTGATTGGACCTGAGGAGTCTCTTGCCAACGCCAAGTAACATAGCTTGGGATTTGAGCTTGCAAGGCAGAGTTCATTCCATTGAAGATCGACGATGGCAGGGTCAAGGCAGTGCCTGAACCGTAAGCAGAATTAAAACAAGCCAAAATCGTTGTTAGCTCTGCATCGTCAGCCGAAAACTCTAAGTCCAAAACAGCGTCGAATGCTTTGCTTCCGTAAAGCCTTGTCGTACCAGCGCCGCTGATGC
>UPTG01000305.1_pt1 | contig 40875 bp, 70 predicted proteins | sample 2160121 | NCBI WGS metagenome assembly UPTG01 (sample SAMN06266255, study PRJEB28933) | marine metagenome | isolation source: Columbia River Estuary | place: USA:Columbia River Estuary, USA | collected 2014-07-27
GATTACAAAAAAAAGAACGGAACTACAAGAGTAGGAGATGCACTTCGTTGGTTAGTGAAACAAGGTAAGGAAGTAGCACCAGAAATACTTACTATTGCTGGAAATATTACTGGCGTTGAAGTATTAAACGAACTGGCAACAAAAATAAAGGGCGATACTGGTTTAAGCGAAACTGATAAGGAAATGCTGTTAGAGGAACTTCGTCACGACGTTATTGAAATGCAAGAAACTACAAAGCGCTGGACTGCTGATATGGGTTCGGACAGTTGGTTAAGTAAGAATATAAGACCTCTAAGCCTTGCTTTTTTAACTTTGACCTTATTTATCTACATTGTCTTAGACAGCTCGTTAGAGGGCTTTAAAATCGATTCTAATTGGATTGATTTATTATCTTCACTATTACTACTTGTTTATGGTGGTTATTTCGGTGCAAGAAGCGCCGAAAAGATTACCAGAAACTGGAAGAAATAATTCGTTTAACATAATGGGCTTTGTTTAACATAAAGCCCCTGTTTTGGCTATAAAACACAGCTATCCTGTATAGTTGACTTTGTGTTTAGTATAAATCGTATTTCATGGAAATACTTGATTTATGCGTGGGATACTGTTTTGACACTTCGGCTTTTGAGAGCCTTGTGTCTTTCCCAATAAAGTTGAAGCAAAGTTAGCGTTTTTTCCGTGGAAAGTCAAATAAAGTTATCTACAATGTTAATAACTAGTATTTGTTTACTAGTCTTTATTGTTATATATTCGTACTATGTCATTACTTCATCGCCCACATTACGAGATTGGATATACTGAGGAGGAGGATAAAGAGGGACTAAACAAATTACTTTGGTCTCAATTTATGTGCAAGTGTGGGCTTTGCAGTATAAAGACAGGAAAGAACTTTATGGAGAGACTTCCAGTATTTATCTTAGATGAGATAGCTCAGGAAGAAAGAATGAGGTTCGATGTAAGATTAGCTTATACTTGTAAAAGAAATGCTGATAAGTTAGCATTGACAAGTAAGAATCCACATAGAGTTGGATTAGGTGTTAAGATTAGACTTATAAATAACAAGAAGAGGTTTAAATTAATAAGAGGTTTAGTTATGCGAGGAGTTAGTAGGTTTAGTGTTTCAAACGAGTTTGTTTACTTCGATACTGACGATTTAAAGCCAATGTCCTTTCATATTAAGGAAGGTTATTAAGATTTTTTTCATTTGTTTTTTGTTTTGATGAGAAGGGAGTCGCAGAAATGTGGCTCTTTTTTTTATTTTTATTTGCGTAATTGAAAAATGTTATTTATGTTTGTACCAACATTAACAATTAATATTATGAAAATAGACGTAAACAAATTAGAAAACATTGAAGTAGATGGCATTGACACTAGAGACTATCCAGACTTCGTAGATGCATTTATCTATTATGCAGAGATGGATGGAGTTGAATTAACTGACGAGCAGTTAGACGAACTAAACGACAATCATCCTGAGTTAATTTATGATTGTGTAATTAATCACTTATTTTAATATGGGAAAGTATAGAGAGAAAAACTTTTGGGATAACAGTATAAACCCAATCACAGGATGGAGAGTTTTAGTAACTGACGAACTCATAAACTCAAGAAAACTAAGAAAAGAAAGAAGAATAGTTAAATCACTAAAAAGCTATGGCAACAACAATTAATTACGAAGTAAAATTAGATGGAGTAGAGTTATCTGTTTATGGATACTATTATGAAGGAGACTTAGGTGACTACCTTAATCCTCCAGAACCAGAGGAGTTTCAGATTAGCTTTGTCTATCTTGAAGGTATAGACATTACAGACCTAATAGACTGTAGGCTTGATGAGATAGAGGAGCTTATAATACAAGAACACTATAGATAATGGAGCTTACAGAACATCAGATTTATAATGCTTGGTATAAAGCCTTAGGTAATAAGCTAATGGATTGGCATGAAGCCAAGCCAGACAATAAAGACTTAATCAATTTACTAAAGGCTGTTGAGCTTATAGGAACTCATAACAACAAGTTAAATAAAGAGAACAGAGAACTAGAACTAGAATTAAAAACAATAAAACAAACATTAAAGGAATTACTATGAAAGATTTAAACGACTTTAAGAATCAGCAGATAAAAGCATTGCAATCAGAAGTGTGTTCAATGAAAGAATATATCTCTCAATTAGAGACATTCGTATTTGAATTAACCGATAATGACTGTCCAAGTAAATACAAGGACATAGTTAGACAAGAAGTATTTTCAAATAAAAGTGAAGAATAATTTGGATTTAACACTTTTTATTATTACATTAGCAAAATATTAATTAAAAACAATTAACATTATGAATTTTCACGACAAGGTACTTAAAGTACAATCGGAGTTAAAAGCTCCAAAGAACCAACGTAACAATTTCGGTAAATATAATTACCGTTCTTGTGAGGACATCTTAGAGGCAGTTAAGCCTTTATTAAACACAAACGGACTAACACTTATGATTACTGACGAAATTAAGGAAGTAGCTGGTTTAGTCTATGTGGAAGCTAGGGCAATATTGTTTGATACTGAAGGCAGAATTGAAGCTACAGCACAAGCTGGCATTGACCCTAATAGAAAAGGTATGGATATAGCTCAATCATTTGGTAGTAGCTCCTCATACGCTCGTAAATACGCTCTAAACGGTTTATTCCTTATTGATGATACTAAGGATGCCGACGCCACAAACGACCATAAGGACGCTCGTAAATGGCTTAATAAGAACACAGCAGAGTTTAAGAAAGCACAAGAGTTTGTATCTAATGGTGGTTCAGTATCACAGATAGAAGCAAAGTACAAAGTATCAGCAGAAGTAAAACAATTATTAAATAACTAAAATTATGGACAACACAAAAGTATTCGCAGATGGATTTATTTTTAAGCGAAATGAGAACGCACCTGAATTTGTAATAGGTGGAATTAGTATTAAGGTTGAAGAGGCTCAGAAGTTCCTCTCTTCCAATGCCAATAACGGATGGGTAAACCTAGACGTTAAGCAAAGTAAGTCAGGTAAGTATTATATGGAGTTAAATACGTTTAGCCCTAAGTCTAAGTCTGGTTCAGCACCAGCACCTCAAAGAGACAACTTCAAGGTTGCATCTGGCGGAGACTTGCCATTCTAACTAGCCAACAATCAGGGGTGGGGAAACCTGCCCCTTTTTTATTACATCAAAACAAAAACAAAAACAAACTATGAATACAGACGATAAAGAAATACAGAGAATGCACATGGAGCGAATCGACAACGATTGCTATGTGGATATTTCTGAATCTATACAACACCCTCCTGTTGCATTGTCATTTGGTAGATATTCTATAAACACACCAAGTGGAATCAAGAGATACCCTATACCTATTGGAACTTATGGCAACTTCAGTTTTGTTAGCGGTCCTCCAAAAACCAAGAAGACCTTTTTTGTCTCACTACTAACCTCAGTCTACTTATCGTCTAATGGTAAAAACTCTTATGGTGATAAAATGAGAGCTGATAGAAAGGGCAAGTGTGTTATACACTTTGACACAGAGCAAGGTAAGTTTCACGCTCAGAGAGTATTTAGAAGGGTTGTAGAGATGAATAATGGAGAGAACGTAGGTTGCTACCATACCTACGGACTTCGTTCAATAGGATACAAGACAAGGATTGATTTTATAGATTATAAGCTAAGGACTGTTTCTGAGGACAATGAAATAGGTTTAGTTGTTATTGATGGTATTGCTGACCTTGTTAGTGATGTCAATTCTATTGAGGAGTCTAATGAATGTATACAGAGACTAATGACTTGGAGTGAGAAATACAACTGCCACATTGTGCTTTGTATTCACACAAACAATGGTTCAGAGAAGCCCACAGGTCATTTAGGTAGCTTCGCTCAGAAGAAATGTGAGACAGGTATAGTGCTAGAGAGAAATGAGATGGAAGATGGAATGATAACAGTAAGGTGTAAGCAAAGTAGAGGGTTCTCTTTTGAGCCTTTTAGCTTTAAGGTAAATGAATACGGTTATCCGTATATTGTTACCAGCTTAACTGATGACCTAGCTGGTATTGAGCCTAAGATAAAAGAACCTAATAAATGGCAACAGAAAATGAATATCGCATAGTAACACCTATGTATATTGACTTAGAGAGAAAGACAAAAAAAGACAGAAGAGTTTATATAAATATGAACTCGTATGGAAATGTAAATCACTTTATAAACAACCAAGTGAAGATAAAGTTTAAAAACGTAATAGCAGAGCAATTAACAGGTATAACAATACCTACACCTGTTGAGATTGTTTATCAGGTATTCAAGCCTAGTAGAAGAAGGCTTGATAAGATGAATGTTATTGCTGTGACCTCTAAGTATTTGTTAGATGCTATAACTGAGATAGGGTGCTGGGAGGATGATAATGATGATTATGTAAAGAAGGAAACAATACTGCCGACTGTTTATGATAAGAACAATGGTAGGGTTGAGATTTTAATTAAAACTATAGATGGTTAATAAGCAATTAAAGAAACTAGCTTCCAAGCACGATACTTGGGTTGGTTTAGTAAGGAGTATGGGGTGTAATCCAGCATACATTGAAGATGTTATTCAGGATGCTTATATCAGGGTCTATGAGTACCTTAAGAAAGGTGTTGATATATCTTACGGTGAAGACGATGTTAATGACTTTTATATGTATATGACTCTAAGGAGCATATATCTTAATCAGTCTAAGAAGAAGTCTGTTTCTAATGAGGTTATAGATATACAGGAAGAAGCTCTAGACTTCACGCTAAACAGCATAAAGCAAGAGTTTGTTGATGCTGAAGAAGAGAAGGGATTTAACAGACTTATAAATAAAATATTCACAGAAGTAAATGGCTGGGAGTTTTATTCTAAGAACATATTTATAGCTTACTTTACTACAGGTTTATCTCTAGATAAGTTGTCTAGAGAGACAGGCATAGGAAGAAGCAGTCTTTATAACTCAATAAAGAGATATAGAGAGATTATAAGAGAGAACTTCTCAGAGGATGCTGAGGATTACTATAACGGAGATTACGATAAAATTTAATTAATTATGGAAGAGTTTAAAGGAGACAAAAGAACCAAAGCTTACAAGGAATGGAAAGCTAGGTTTGAATTAGAGAACCAGAACAAGTCAAAAGGACTTGGTGATACTGTTGAGAAGATTACTGAAGCAACAGGTGTTAAAAAGGCTGTTAAAGCCATTTTCGGAGAGGATTGCGGTTGTGATGAGCGAAAGGCTAAGCTAAACCAGATAATGAGTTACAAGGTCGTTAATTGCCTTGAGGAAGATGAGTACAACTACATAACAGAGTTTTTGTCTAGAGGTAGGAACAATGTTACTGTTATTGAGCAAAGAGGTTTGCTTAACATTTACAACAGGGTGTTTAATCAGCGTAAGCAGATGAGTAACTGCCCTAGTTGTGTTAGGAGCATGATTGCTGAGTTAAGAAAGTTAATTGAAAACTATAAATAATGAGAGACTTTAGACCAAGATTAAAAGGAAATAAGCTAAAGGCGTTTAAGAACATAACTAAAGACGAGACTAGAGTTTTAGTTATTGGAGACTTGCACGAGCCTTTTTGCTTAGACTCGTACCTTAAACATTGTAAGGATGTTTATTCTAAATACAACTGTAATAGGGTTGTGTTTATTGGTGATGTAATAGACAATCACTATTCAAGCTATCACGAAACTAATGCCGATGGTATGGGTGGTGGAGATGAGTTGGACTTAGCTATAGACAGGATAGCCAGATGGTACAAAGCCTTCCCAAAGGCTGATGTTACCATCGGTAATCACGACAGGATTATAGCTCGTAAAGCTCAGACTTCATCAATACCTAAGAGATGGGTTAGAGATTACTCTGAGGTTCTTAACACACCTAATTGGAACTTTATAGAAAGAGTAGTTATAGATGATGTACAGTATATGCATGGAGAAGGTGGTACTGCAAGAACAAAGTCTAAGGCAGATATGATGAGTACAGTTCAGGGTCACTTGCATACACAATGTTACACAGAGTGGTCTGTAGGTGCTAAGTTCAAAGTATTCGGAACACAAGTAGGTTGTGGTATAGACCACGAGAAATATGCATTTGCATACGCTAAGGCTGGTAAGAAGCCAGCTATCGGATGTGCTGTTGTTATTGGAGGTCATACAGCTATTAACGAACTAATGGAGTTGTAGTGAATTATAACAACGACTTTAAATACGACCTGAAGGTTGGACAAGTTAAGGAACAAGAACTTGCCAACATATTCTCTGGTAAGACTATTGAGGTTAAGTATGACCTTAGAGCTACTGAGACAGGTAATGTATTTATTGAGTATGAAAGTAGAGGCAAAGCTAGTGGCATAAGCACTAGCGAAGCCGACTACTATTGTTTTTGTATCTTAGACACCTTTCACATAATACCATCAGAATTATTGAAGTATAGATGTAGAAAGTATTTAGGTACAAGCAGAGATAAGTTAGGTGGCGATAGCAATACCTCCAAAGGTATTCTATTGCCTATAAATGAATTATTTTAAATATGTGGACAATGACAATAACACACGATGTAATAAGCGGAACTGAATCGGCTTATATTATAGATGACAGAAAGAATATGCCAGTATTTAGTGGTGTATTACAATACTTCCCAGATGCCATTAGAGAAGTCTCTAGGACTTCTTGGGCTGGAAACGAACAACACCATCCTGATAAGCCTTTGCATTGGGATAGAAGCAAGTCTGGAGACGAATTAGACGCTCTAACGAGACATTTAATAGAAGCTGGTACTATGGACTCAGATGGCATCAGACATAGCGCAAAAGTGGCTTGGAGAGCCTTAGCGAACCTACAGAAAGAGTTAGAACAGTCTGGCCAAGCGCCATTGAGTGAATATAACAAAAAAGATTAGGTTTTGTTAATTATTTTGTTTATATTTGTAAAATAAATAAGTAACTATGGAAATTAAAGCTATTTTAGATGCCGACAGTATGATTTATGCTTGTGCTTCTACTTCTGATGACTTAGAAGAGGCAAAAGTTAAGCTAGATGCCAAAATAAACGATTCTTTGAACAATTTACAGGATTTAGGCTATGATATTTCTAGTTTAGTTGTCTGTAGTGGTTCAAAAGGCAATTTTAGGTTGTTTATTGATGCTAATTACAAGGCAAATCGTAAAAAAGTAGATAGACCACCTTTATTAGAGGACTTGCATCAGTATTGTAAGGAAGATTGGCAGTCTCAGTTCAGTTATGGTATCGAAACTGATGATTTAGTTGCTAAAATATGGTATAATAGCCTTAAACATGACGAAAACCCTGTTATTGTGGCTATAGATAAGGATTACTTGCAGTTTCCAGCTAAAATATACAACTACAACAAGAATACATTGATTGAAGTATCCAAAATAGAAGCTTTAAGGAACTTTTACACACAAATGATAGTTGGGGACTCAGCAGACAATATAAGTGTATGTAGTGGAAAGGGAAAGGTTTATGCCGACAAGTTATTGTCTGACCTGACTACTAAATACCAAATGACAAGGGCTGTTTACGGTGTTTACAAGGAACACTACAAGTCTAAGGCTAGAGAGAAGTATATTCAGTCCTATAACCTACTTAAGTTAAGAATAGATGTATAGTGAAGAGCAACAGGACATAGTTTACTCTTATTACCTTTTAGCATTATACAGTATATCTCAGGGAGAGACATTAGATGAGCTTGAGTATGTTGTATCTGAGTTTGAGGATGATGATTTGTATGAGCAATGTGATGGAATAAGACAAGCTATAAACTTTGCAAAGAATAATACAATGCAAAGTGTTTTAGCGGAATTAGATAAAGAAATATAATAATAAATACATAAATATGAAACTAGATTTAAAGATTGATTACTTAGGAAAGACAGAGAAAAAAGGAGATACAGAAAAAGATATGTATCGTTTATCGTTTAAGACTTACAACGCAGAGATAAACGGTAAGTTTGAACGTAGTGAGATACGACACCTTATACAACAATTAGATAACGCTATAATATAATAATATGACATTAGAACAATTAAAACAAGAAGTAGAGAGGAGGTATGGCTTTGAGATTTCTGGTCAAACCAGAAAGCGAAAGGTTGTTTATGCTAGAAAGGTATTCTGTAAACTTGGTAGGCTTATGGAGTATACTTTTCAGGATATAGGTAATACTATAGGTGTGAATCATTGCTCAGCTTTATACCACAACAATACATTTTATTCTGTTGAAGACTATGATAATAAAATATACAATAGCATATTAGAGGATTACTGTGAAATTGAGAAAGACGAGTCTAATGTAGAGAGCGTTGTTATTTTAGAGGGAAAAGAATTAGAGTACAAAGCTAGAATAAAAGAGCTGGAGAGAAAGATATCAGTTTTAGAGGCTAAACCTACTTCACTATCTGAAGATATAATCAAGAAGGTAGATAGCTGGGACTTTGAAACTAAAATTGAATTTGTAGACACTAGGCTAGCCCCATTTGAAAGACTTGTTAAGTCAAGAGTTATGAGAAAAAAACCTGTAGCTGTTGAAGGAGCAAAGATAGAGAGAAGAGTTAAGAATCCATTTTTACAATAATATGAGACTAAAGAAATTAACACAAGCACAAAGAATAGGTAGACTAGAGAAGGTAGTTTCTCAGTTGTTTATCCTCACAAAAAAGATTGAGGGAGAGATTAAAGTTATCCAAGATAAGACAGGATACAACAAGGACGAAGAAGAATAGTATGCTGTGTCAGGATATAATTAAATGGTGTTTTAAGGAGGGTTATAGAATATATCCCATTACAAAAGATAACCTAACCTACCAAGTCGAAGTTTGCAAGGCTCATCAAAAAGCCTTGCTTACTGAGACACACAGTAAAAGGACTATACACAAGGCAGTTGAGGATGTTTACATAAAGCTCTACAATAAACAAAACAGTAAATAAATTGTTATAATATTATGAGCAGACATAAGAAATCAGAAGAGACATCTAAGAATGATGGAAGAAAGTATAATAAGAGGTTAGCTCCTAAGCCTATATCTACTAAAGATAAGATGGTTAAACCAGCTAGAAACACAAAAGCAAAGAAAGAGCGTATTGCTTCTTATGCTGTTTCAGCTATGAAGGAGGTTTTTGGTAGTGAGAAGGATGCGTTTAAACACATGGCAGAACTCGCTAAGACTAACTTTAACCAGATGAAGTTGCTTATGGAATATGCATACGGTAAGCCATCTGATAGCATCAATGCGGACAGTAAAAGAAAAACAAAGTCAGCACCTACAATTAACTTTGTTATGAATAACCAGCAGCCTCAGATTGACAATACTATTGACATAGACCAAGAAGAATGAAAAACTCTATACAACTAAACGACAAGTATGTACCTCTTTTTACTGATAAATCGAGGTATTTTGTTGTTACAGGGGGTCGTGGTTCTGGTAAGTCATTTGGTGTAAATGTATTCTTACTTAACCTAACATACGAGTCAGGACATAAAGTGTTGTTTACTCGTTTCACATTAACCTCAGCAGCAGCATCTATTATTCCAGAGTTCATTGAGAAGATTGAACTGATGGGTGTTGAGAATGATTTCAGAATCACAAAGGATGAAATCATAAATCTAACCACAGGAAGCTCAATTATGTTTAAAGGTATCAGGACATCATCTGGCAACCAAACAGCCGCCCTGAAGTCTCTTAGTGGCGTTACTACCTTTGTATTGGATGAGGCAGAAGAGCTTGTAGATGAGGACACCTTTAGTAAGATTGACTTCTCTATACGTTCTAACACTAAGTCGAACAGAGTTGTACTGATACTTAATCCAACAACTAAAGAGCATTGGATATACCAGAGGTTCTTTATGTATCCTAACGTAAAAGCTGGTACAAATGGCTCTAAAGGCGATGTAACGTACATACACACGACTTTCGAGGATAATAAGGATAACCTATCTAAAAGTTATTTAGAGCAGTTATACGACCTTAAAAGGCGTGATATCGTTAAGTTCGAGCACCAGATACTTGGTGGGTGGTTAAACAAAGCAGAGGGTACTATAATTACTAATTGGAAGGTAGGACACTTTGTACAGACTGAGCTTATGTGCTATGGACAGGATTTTGGGTTCTCTACAGACATTACGAGTTTAGTAAAAGTATCAGTAGATAAAGATACTAGAAGTGTTTATGTGAAGCAGATATACGGAAAGACAAACCTATCTACTTCTGATATTGCTTACAGGAATAAAAAAGAATGTGGCACAGATTTAATTATTTGTGACTCAGCAGAACCTCGTCTTATATCAGAGCTAAAGAATATGGGCTTGAACATAAGACCTACTATAAAGAAGAAGGGGTCAATCCTCTCAGGGATTGCCCTGATGCAAGATTACCAGATAATAGTTGATAGAGAGTCTAACGGTATTATACGAGAGATAAACAACTATGTTTGGCACGAAAGAAACCAGAGACCTGTAGATAAGTTCAACCACTACATTGATGCAATTAGATATTCTTTGATGTATTTACTTCAAGGTGTGAACTCAGGAAAGTATGTGATTAGATAGAGTGTTTAACATTAAGGGGTATGTTTAACATTATACCCCCCTATGTTTAATATTATGCCCCCACTATGTTTAATATTATGGGGGCTTGGTGGTTAGTGGTTAATCGAAATCATAAAAACAAAATGCAGTATCATAAATGTTAAAAATATGACCGCATAGAATCCTAATATGTTAAGGAATAGTTTTATTTGCTTTTTTATAAATCTAATCATAGCACAAAGATATTTTCTTTGTATACCTTAATAATGCTAAAAATCACGAAAAAAGGCTTTGCTATTTAAAATGTTTTTTGTAATAAGAAGGGGTGATACGTCTTATCGAATAATTGTGCAGTTTATCGAAATAGTTTTTTTTATTGGATTATGTCTTGTATGTTTGTGCTATTAATAACAATAAAACAGTATAAAATGGAATTAACAACAAAATTTAGAGAATTAGAAAGAAAGTACGGTTTAGACATTGAAACTATACCTTATGAGTATTATGATGACTTACAAGATGCTAAAGACTTTGAAAGTTATTTTGAAGAATTAGAATATTCTACTCATCAAACAGAATGTATTTATTATAGTAATGCCATGAAGTATTTAACTGAACACGATACTAGTTTAAATGAATCTTTAGAAATTGCCTCTGAAATGGGTTATGAAGTAGAAGATTTGAATAGTGAATTATTAGCCACTTTATTAATGCAACGTAAAGAATCAGAAGCGCTTTATGATGCTAAAGATGATTTAGAGGATTTATATAATGAATTTATAGAGTATAAAAAACAAGTACAAAAAGAATACGAACAATAAAAACTAAATAAAATGAATAACAAAGATTTACAAGAATTAAAAAAAGCCGAAAAAAGGCATTTAGTAGTAATGTTTTCAATATTGCTTTTTGCCTTCCTAACTTTTTGCTTAGGATTTATGATTGGAATGGGATATTAATTAACAACAACAAAAACTAAATAAAATGGAAAATAAAGAAGTATTTATCACAAACACAATTCAGCTATGGACTAGTGCTGATGTAGTACACATTGAGGCGGTGGGATATTCGCCTGATGAATCAACTTACATAGAATGGGACGCCAATGCCCTAGTTAGGGATTTACCTTCACTTTATACCTTATGTAAACAAGCTATTGCACAAGGTGAAGACTCACTAAAGGAGAAACTAAAGGATTTTGTTAATGAGATTAAAAACGACTTAGAATAATGTATACAATAAATGTAATAGACGCCACACGCATTTTAAATAGCCGTAAAGACTTCATTTTACTAAATATAAGTAATGATAACAAAATTACAGATTATCGCCTTACAAACGATTTAGCGAGGTTTAGAGGACATTATGAGACATTTAGATTAGTGGAAGTAATAAAAAAAGAAATTAATAACGGAATAAAAATATTTTAATATGGGACGAACAAAAAAAATGTATGAAGAAATGTACTTAGATTATTTTAATAATTTTATAAGTACACAGAGATTTTCTGAGTATTATGATTTATCAATGGACGAAGCCAAAACAATTATAATTGTAGGAAGAAAAATAAATCACGAAAGAAAATAAAATGATTTCGGTTTTATATTAAGGGGGTGCAGAAATGTATCCTCTTTTTTTGTTTAATATTATGGGGTGGATATTTTTACCTATGTTTAATATTATGGGGTGCGTTTAATATTATGCCCCCCAAAAAACAATATCCTTTTATAAAATTGTTTATTCAAATGTAAAAAATAAACATGACAAATTGGCACAAAAAAAAATCGTGTTTTGTTAGGATATTTAAAAATATTTATGTATTCGCGCGCGCGTTCCTTTATTATATTAATATTTATGTTTGTTATTTAGAATAAATATAAATAACAATAAAACGCAAAAAAATATATAATTTTGTTTTTTATTTAAAAAAGTGTTGTATATTTGTAGGGAACAAAAACAATAACTTAAAACAAAACAAAATGAGAAAAGCAATTAACAACTTTAAACAACAAGAAACAGCCGTAAAAATTGGACTTACATTTGTGTGTACTTTTATCATCCCTATGTTAATTTTTATAGCCGTAAACATTGCAAGCGGTAATGTATCTAATTTCTAAAATCAAAACAACATGAAACGACAAAACAATATATTTTTAAACATAGGGCTTAAAAATTGCCCTATTCAAGTGGACGAAATTATAAACCGCTTAAATTATAACGGTTTGACGGTTTGCGCCTCGATGACTAAAAAAAGCCAATATAACGGATACAAAGAAAAAACAATTGTGATTTATTCAAATTGTGCTTATAAGTTTAGCAAAGTAATTCAAATTATTGAAGACCTTTGCACCGTTACAAATCAAGACTGTATAGCTTTAAAATACAATTTAAACGAGGTTATAGTTTATAACCAATTTAAAAACATTGAGCCTATTAAATTTGAAAATAAATACTTTAAAACTATATAATATGAATTATTATAAAAACAACTTACAAAAGTTAGGCCAATTAAAAAAACACGATAGTATACAAATATGTTTTGAGGGCAAAAAAACAAATTACTTCGCATTGAACAAAGATAGTCTAAACGAGTTAAAACAATTTATTAATAATATAAAACTAAAATAATGAGACAAATCACACAAGACAGTATAAACGCTTTTATTTGGGGCTTTACTTTCAGTAAACAAAACACAAAAGTTAGAGTATTTAACGACGTTATAAAATTACAATTACATGGTAATACAATAGCAATAAAAGACAGGCTCACAAATAAAATAAAAATTTCTAATTGTGGATATTTCACAAACACAACAAAAGAAAGGTTAAACGGTTTGCCAAATGTTGATATATACCAAAAGAATTTTGTTTGGTATCTTAACAGCAAAGAGTGGGACGGTAATTTAATAACAATAAATTAATAAAATGATGAAGGCAACATTATCACAAAAATTAAATATATTAAAAAGCAAAAAAACGTTTATAAACTACACACTAGATAATGAACAGAATTTGGTTAATTATGTTATAAACGATAATTTCATGAGGTACAAAAACCAATACCAAACGTTTGCAGTATTGGATTTATTTAAGGAACAATACATTTTAAATAGCGAACAAAACTATACATTAAAACAAATATTGAAAGGATTAAATATAAAATAATTATGAGAACAGAAACAAAAGCAAAAGAAATGTACAATTTACAAAAGTATTTTGGTCGCTATGAAGTTAACGCAATATTAGGTGATTTAAACAGCTATAAACAGTTAAGAGAGGTGCACACCTATAAACAAATATTTGACGAAATTAGTGTACTCTTAAGAGTCTAATTTTAATACATATTAATAATAATTAGAGGGTATTTTTTACCCTCTTTTTTTATGCAATTATTTTTGTAAGCTTCTGAGATTCAAATATACATTTGTTTGTGATTTATGCCCGATTTTTAGCCCTTCTAAGGCCCTAATATCTTTCCACCTATACTCAACTATCTAACTCAGCGTAAACACGCTTAAAACAGCCTTATATTGGCTGTATGTGGCTGTATTTTAGTGTAATTGACGTAAATTGAAGGTATGGTGGGTTGTGTTATCCATTCCAATGATTTCAATCACGTTTAATATAGAGGGGTGTTTAATATTCTGGGGTATGTTTAACATTATGGGGTTGATATAGTCAAAACTCTTTTTGGTCAAAGTTGATTTATTGATTACAGAAATATATTTGGAAACAAGTTTATGTTTAATATGATGCCCCCCTATTTTTTATCTTGTTATTTTAGATTTAGTTTGCTATTCTAATGGTTAGCGTTATACTCGTTAGGTTGAATACTACTTGGGCATCAGCGAAAACAACAAAGGATTAAGTAGTGCAATTTCTAAGGAGATTTAATTTACCTGAACCAACTATATTGTCTATAGAAGTTTAGCAACTTGGACAGATTTGCAACTGTTACATACTTATAACAATAAACAACTATTTTCATTTGGGGTGTATAGAGAAAAAGTATTGATACTTAGTTAGCTATAGATAATATTTATGATAAAATGATATTTATAAAATATTGTTATAATACTATGAGTAGAATAGATTTGACGATACCATTTAGTTTGGGGCAGATAACACTAGGACAGTATCAGGATTATTTAAAGATATTGGAGAAGTGGGATAAGGAAGATGAGACGTATCTTAAGTTAAAGATACTACAGATATTTTGTAAGATGTCTGCTAGTGATGTGCAGAAGATTAAGCTATCTGATTTTGATGACACTATACAACACATAAACGACTTATTTGACACAACAACAGATAAGTTGATTAATAGGTTTAAAATGGTTGGTAGTGATGGTGAAGGTGGGGAGCGAACTGTAGAGTTTGGATTTATACCTAAGCTAGATGACATATCATTTGGTGAGTATATTGACTTAGAGAGTTATATTGGTAAGTGGGAGTCTATGCACAAGGCTATGGCTGTATTGTTTAGACCTGTTGCTAAGGAGAGTAGAGGTTTCTATTTGATAGAGGACTACGGAGGCAGTTCTAAGTATTCAGAAGCAATGAAGGATATGCCTGTAGATGTAGCTTTATCAGCTACGGTTTTTTTTTATCGTTTAGGGATAAAATTACAGACTTATACTCTGGACTATTTAGCGAAGGAAACATTGAAGGAGGGAGCTCAACAAGCCTCCAAGCCAACTTCTCGTCTAAGTGGGGATGGTATCAGTCAATACATACGCTCGCTCAAGGAGATGTCAGAAGAATTGATGAAGTTACAGAAACCAGTCTTCATAAGTGCCTTATGATGCTAGAATATGAGAAAGACAAGAATAGAGTAGAGAATGCTCTTATTAAGAAATCAATGAAAAGATAATATGAACTTTTACGAATTAATAGACTTACTTAAACAACTAATAGAGGAGAATAGTTTTACTAATAAGATTACCTTTGGTGATATATCTGACATAGACCTCAACAAGGATACTACATTCCCATTATTACACATAATGCTAGAAGAGGCAGTCATAGAAGAGAAGACTATTGACTACAGGTTAAATGTTATTGCTGCTGATGTGGTGGACATTATTGATGAGAATTTAGGTGTAGATGACTTTTACGGTAACGACAACACTCAGGATATCTTAAACACACAACTAAGAGTAGTTACTGAGCTTATTAATGCGCTTAGAAAACTAGATTTAGTTGACAACAAGTATTCTAGGATTGAGGATGCTGCAACAGCAACACCTTTTAGAGACAGGTTTGAGAATGAGATTGCTGGATGGGAGACAAGTATAACCCTTAAGAAGTTCCAAGATGGAAGTATGTCTAGTGGACTAGGTAATTGTTAATGAGTTTTGAAGCGAATATAAAAGCTGCCTTAGAAAAAATAGGCGATTACTATATTGTTGAGTTAAAAAACGGTATAGAGGCTTCTGGTAATGTCGCTTCTAGAGACTTGTTAAAAAGTATAAGGAAGTCAGGAGTATCTTCTAGCGCTGTTTCAATCACAGCTAACAGATACTTAGGAGCTTTATCTAACGGAAAGAAGCATACATCTAAAGGACCTTCACCTGAAATGGTGCAGAGTATTACCAGATGGATGCGTTTTAAAGGACTAAAGCCTAAAAGTGGAGGTCTAAGTAGTACAAGTTATAAAAAGGCTGCATTTGCCATTGCTAGAAGAGTTAACAGAAGCGGATGGGCTGGTAGTAAAGTTATACAGAAGGCGTTTTACGCAATAGAAGACAGTATAGATGAAGAGATTACAAAAGCGTTTAAGCAAACAATAGATGAGATAATAAAAGAAATGAATCAAGAAATAAACAAAAAATAATGGGATTTCAAAAAATAGCCATAACATTTAGTCAAGCAGCTCAAAAGGCTACAGCTAATATACTTTACATAGCTACAAGTAACGACAGGTCGATATCTTTAATATCAGACACAGTAGGAGCTTCAATAGGAACTTTTGAGGGGAGCGCAACTGTTAACGGTACTGCGGAGAACATATACAACGCAATCGTAAGAGATTTAAATGCTTCTAATGTATTTGGCCCTACTGAGGTAGAATACAATGGAACTGATACTGTTTCTATAAGTGTTCTTGATGAAAGCGTGACATCTATAACCGCAACCACTTCAGGTAATTTTGCTGGCTCATCATCAACTACTACGTCTACCTTAAACACAGAAGATGTTTATGACGCTGATAAAAAGATAAACGTAAGAAGCCCCTATATGTTTGAGGCAACTAGCGTTGGAGGAACTGACGTAGTTTCATCTGCTTCATTAGATATTTATGTTTACAACGGAACTAGGTTTTCTAACAGACCTACTAGCCCAACATACAGAATAATATCAGCAGCCCCTAAAAACGATTCTACTTCTATATATTTTAATGTATCAGAATATGCAAAGGACTTTTTCATAAACCATATAAATACGAGTTTATATGAAAGCACTAATTATTTTATAGATGTATTTCCCTCTATTATAGTGGATGGGGTTCAAATAAGCAGAGACCCAGAGTTCTTTACAGGATTTTATGGATATGGATATTTTGAAGATGGCGCTAATCCACAAAACGATAGTGGTTTATTGCAGAGTAATTACAAAATACTAAAGTTAGATGATGCAGAAGTTGTCATACCAGTAGACACATCTAAGACCACACAGGTAACATACGAACTTAACGGACAATTAGTACACACTAAAGCTATATCAAGTAGTGTGTCAAGTATATCTCAAATAGCTTATGTTACTAGTGCCGAAGTTTTATCACACGACTTTGAAAGCAGAGTATTAAATGATGAAGGTATATTTGAAGGAAGCCAATGCTTAAGTCAATTCGAAAATGATTTCAGTTTATTTGACTTTGACACAATATACATAGATACAGATGATGAAGTAATAAAGGTTGACGTAGAAAATATATACGAATGTAAATACGAACCTATACTTCTTAGCTTCATAAATAAATTTGGAGCTATTCAGAAATTGTGGTTCTTCAAGAACAATTCCGTATCTATGAACACAGAATCAAAGTCATTTAGAAGAAATACAATTGTAAATGGAGGTTACGAAAGTACAGAACATCAGTATAAAAATTTATTTAAGCATGGCAAGGAATCTATAACCATAAACTCAGGATTTTATCCAGAGTCTTTTAACGAAGTATTTAGACAGATTATGCTTAGTGAGGATGTTTGGATTTACTACAACGAAGAGAATCTTCCAGTAAACATAAAGAGCAGCGACATTAAATTCAAAACAAGAATAGACGAAAAGCTAATTGAATATAAGCTAGATTGCGAATTTGCTTTTGATAAGATACAAAACATTACTTAATGAGGAGAGACGTACAATTATACATAGAAAAGTCTGAGCAGTTTTATTCCTCTGTAGGAGAAGAAAACCTAGTTACTGATGGTAACTTTGTAAACGGAACAACTGAATGGACTGAGACTTCTGGGGTATCTTACGTTATTGGTCAAGCCAATGTTGCTGTAACCTCTGGAAGCAGCGAAAGCATATATCAACAAATAAACTTCGTAGACGGAAAGAAGTACAGGGTAACATTCTCAATATATTCAGACCTATCTAGCTCAGGGAATGTCATATCACTTTCTGATAACTTTTTAAGTGGAGTTTTAGCTGAAAACGGAGATACATTAATAACAGAGGGAGGTGATAGCATAATTACTGAGTCTATAGGCGCATCTTCTGGAGCTTTAACAAGCCCTGATAATGACATAACACTAGCTGAGGACAGCACTAACTATTCAATAGAGTTTGTTGCAAACTCAAACTCATCATCAATAGGATTCTATAGCGTAACTGCTACAGGGAGCTATTCTTTTGGGGTTTCTAACGTAGAAATAAGAGAAATATCAGAGCCATACATAGAGTACGAGAACGTACAGTTAGACTTATTTGACTTTGAGGATATAAATGTTACTGATAAGATAAAAGACGTAAGAGATATCTCTAAAATATTCACAGAGTTCTCTCAACAGTTTACAGTCCCAGCATCTAAAAAAAATAATGAGTTATTCTCTCACTTTTATAATGCAGACGTATCAAGTGGCTTTGACCAAAGAATTAAGCACAAAGCTTTTATTAAGATAGGTGGAGCTGACTACAAAGAAGGAAGGGTATCCCTAACTGGTTCTTCAATGAAGAAAGGGATGCCTTACAGCTACAGTTTAATATTCTACGGTAAAACCGTTGAGCTAAAAGATTTGATTGGTGACGATGAGCTAAAGGACTTGTCAGGCACGTTACTAGATAACTTTAACTTTATTTATAGTGACACCCTAGCTTTAAATGGATTTACTAATGGATTTGATTTTCAAGAATACAATCAAACATTAAACACGACTACATTGAACTCAGATGGGAATCCAGATTTCTTTTTCCCTATGATTAGTGCTGATTCGTACTACTTTTACGACAGTAATGATGGTGTTAATCCAAAAGACAGGGTTGATAGTAGAAACATATTCCCATCAGCAACAACATCGCCAAGAGGTGTTTATTACAAAGACCTAAAGCCAGCTATAAAGTCTAAGTTTATAATTAGAGCTATACAGGAGAAATATGGGTTTGAGTTTAGTGACGACTTCTTTAACAACAATAATGAGCAATATGAGAGACTATCTCTTTTGCTTCATAGAGAGAAAGGCAATATCGGAAATCAGTTAGAATTAGATTCTAAATTAATTAATTTGTCTGATTTTGAGCGTATTGGATTAAGTCCTTTTGACTATAGGGGAGAATACACCTTACCTTTTAACGATGTTCTTAATGAGGTAGACTTTCCTATTACTCAAGACGAAATTATGTGGACTAGAATAAGGCAAAGAAGCGGACTTATTATTTTAGACAATGTGACAACTCATAGAGTAACATTTGACGTTGATGTTTTAGGTTCTGGTAATTATTCAATAGAAGTTTACGATGCAAACAACAACACAGACGCATTTAAACAGATAGTTAACACATCTGGAAACTATAGTAACTTTTCTTGGACAATACCAGCTACTGAGCCAGATATATCTGGAGAAACATACTCTTATCAAAATTCCAACATGAATACAAAATTTGGGTTTAATAATGTAAAAATAAAAATATCAACACAAGGAGGTATAAGTGATTTTAAAATAAAGAACTTTAAGATAGAAAGAGTTTTTGGTAGTTATTTTCGTGGAAATTCAAATTTGTGGAATCTTTCACCTAACTACCCTAATTTATATATTCAGTCTTTCTCTGAACTAGAGTTCAATGACGAAAACTTTTACTCTTTTTCTACAGATGGTGTTGATGGTGTTTCTTCACTATCTCAAATGCCTAAGATAAAAGTATTAGACTTCCTAACAGGAATATTTAAGATGTTTAATCTAGCAGCTTATTATGTTCCAGATAACGGACTTAGTGAGTATAGCGGCAAGATAAGAGTTAGAAGCTTAGACTCGTACTACTTTGATGGGCAGAGACAGGACATATCTAAATATGTAGATACAGATAAGGTTGAAGTTAACAGGAATAACCTTTACAGTTCTATAGAGTTTAAGTTTGAACCACACAAGACGATAGCTGCTGTTGAAGCCCTAGAGCTTACAGGAGATGAATTTGGTTATGAATTGCTAAACAACTTAAACAACAACATATACAATCCACTAGCGTTTGATGGTGGCAAATATACTGTTAAGTTACCATTTGAGAAGATGATGTATGAGAGAATGAATGACCAAGCTCAGGAAAACTACATACTACCTACTGAGTGGGGTTGGATAGCAAATAGAGAAGAGAATCCAATACTTGGTAAGCCTATACTTTTTTATGGAGCGAGAGTGGATACATCTACATACACAGATTACAATGGTAATACTGTAAGTGTTTTATTCGATGGAGGTTTGTATGATAAGAATGGTAATTTAATAACAGCTAATTACACTACAACACCTAACTACATAAGACCTTCTAACTCTATAGGAGTTAACGGAAAAAGCATAAACTTCGGAAGTGAATACGATGAGTGGTATGTATGGGAAGGAGAAGGTTCTAATGAGAATAGCTTGTTTAATACATACTATAAGAGATATCTTTTGCAGATATACGACAGGCAATCTAGGATAGTTAAAGCAACAGCTCACTTGCCAATGCCTATAGTTACTACACTAAAAATGAATGACGTAATTCTGATTAATGACAGAAGATACAGAATGAACTCTTTGAGTCTTAATTTATCGACTGGTAAAGCAGACTTAGAGTTAATGAATGATATAGCTTACTCTAGCTTCACAATAAACGAACCAAGCATAATTCCTATAGTAGATAACGGAAACTCATTATTTATATTTAAGGGGTCTACTGATGAAGGATTTATGAGTAATTTAAGTTGGAATGTTTATGTAGATGGCACGTTTTGGCAATCATACGCTTATGCAGCTCAAATGACACTTGGTGTTGCTGACTTTGGCGCTGGTAGTCACGATGTCTACATAACAGCAGTTTTAGATGAACAAGAGAGTCAACCAAGTGCAACATATACATTTACATTAAGTTAATTATGGATAAACTAAAAGAATTAATAGATTTACTTAACTCCAATGATTTCCTTATTGGAGATGAGGATATAGACATAGCAAAAGGAAAATATAAAAGACCAGAGAGCTGGAAAGAATTTAGAAATATACTAAAACGTAAGTAATGGCAGAACAGAACATAGACATTAAAATAAAGGTTGATAAGCAAGGCAACGTAGAGCTAAAGTCGCTTGAAAAAGGTTTTGATAAAATAAAAATAACAGCAAAACAAGCGTCTCAGGCGGCTAAACAGCTCGGAGTTGATATCAGCAAGATTAAGTCAAGCGGAAGTATAAATGTAGCCGCAAACGACTTTAATAAGCTAAGTAAAGCTATGTCAGGGGCTTCTGCCGCTTCTGGTGGGGCTACAGCATCTGTACTAGAACTTGGTCGTGTTGTATCGGATGCTCCTTATGGTATTCGAGGTGTTGCGAATAACTTACAACAGTTGGCATCTAACTTTGCCTTTATGGCAAAACAAGCTGGTGGAGCTGGCGCTGCCCTTAAGGCTATGGGTTCTGCATTAATGGGTCCTCTTGGTATATTAGTTGCATTTCAAGCTGTAATTGCTGCTATAGATTACTTCTCCGCACAAACAAACAAGGCTGAGAAGAATGTTAAGTCAATGAATGAAACTATTGCTGCTGCTGCGTCAAACTTCAAAATATTGTTAAGAGCACAAGAAGACAATACTTTAGGTTTAGAAGAAGCGAAGGAATCTGTCAGAAGAATAAACAGTCAGTACAAGGACTTAAACGTACAGTTAGATGAAAACGGAAGATTGACTGATGCCTCTGTACAAGCTATAGAAAAAAAGATAATAAGATTAGAAGACTTGGCTAAGGCTACAGCTATACAAACATTAGTTGAAGAGAAGTACGGAGAGGTTGTATTAAAGACTTTAGAGATAGAGGAGGCTAATTTTAAGTTGAACGCTAAAATAGCTGAAGCAACAGCTCTTAGAGCTAAAGCAGATAAGGATGCTCTTGAAGGCGCTGTAAGTAGAGAGAATAGAGTTGAGCAAATGGCTTTAAGTGCAGAGAAAAGTGTGGACTTTATGGTTGATAAAGTTAAGGAGCTAACAAAAGAGAGAGGTAAGCAGCAAGAAGAAATAAGCAAGTTGATTGACATGATTCCTAATATAGGGGATTTGTTTACAATGAAAACTGAAGGAGGTTCTGGAGCTTCAAATAGAATGTTTAAAAGACAGCTTCTTGATTTAGAAAAATTTATAAATGCTCAATATAAGAAGGAGTTTTCACTAAGGGAAATAAATCAAGTTGAATTACTTGAAAAGCAACAAGAGTACGAAAAACAGGACTTGTTAATAAGGCTTAATTCATTTAAAAGAAGACAAGAACTAAGGTATAAAGACTTTATGGCTTCAAATGCCACAGAAGAAGCTAAGGCAAAAGCTAAATTAGATTACAACGAATCTATCAGATTAGCCGAAGAAGAGCATCAAGAAGCATTAACTTCCTTAGAGTACTTACAGGCTACAAAAAGGTTCAATCAACAATTAGAGTTGGTTAGAAAGTTTAATGAAGATATGCTTCAGCTCAGAGGAGAATTAGCTAGAACAAGAGCTGGCTCTGTAGGAACAGACACAAGCACAGGTAGATTGAACAGACCTCAGTCAGATGTAGGCGCTGAAAATATCGACAACATAATTGCCGCACAAGACGCTGTAGGAGTTATAAGAGAGGAAGAGTTTGAAGAAGCCTTAATCGCTAAAGAGGAGCAGTTAAGATTAGCTAGTTTTACTGAACTTCAAATAAAAATGGAGCTTAGGCAGATGCAGCACGCTTTTGACATAGAAACAATGGACCAAGAGATTGAGCTCGAAAGAATGAAGATAGAGTCTAAGAAGCAAATTAATTTAGAGTACGTTTCTTGGGTGGGTGGACTTAGTCAGGTATTCAAGGGCATAGCTGGAGAGAATGAGGGTCTAGCTAAGGCTGCTCTTGTTCTTGAGAAGGGTTCTAAAATAGCTAAAATTGTAATTGATACTACCGCAGCCAATCAAAGCATTTTGGTTGCCGCTTCTGCAAGAGCAATGGCCGGAGACCCTACGGCTATGGCTTTAGGTAAAACAAGAATTGTAAAAAATAAGATTGGAGCTGGTATTTCTATTGCTAGTATATTAGCCACTAGCCTTAACCAAAAAGGAATTAAAGGAGGAGGTCCTTCTGGCTCTGATACTGGAGGAGGCGCTCCATCAAGAGAATTTGACTTTAACCTAGTAGGTTCTACAGGTGTTAATCAATTAGCTCAAGGTGTAGGCGCTCAGTTTAGCCAACAACCAATACAGGCATACGTTGTATCAAGTCAAATGACATCACAGCAGCAACTAGACCACACTATACAGACACAAGCTTCTATAGGAAATTAGAAATAAAAACAAAGTTAATTGTTATAATATTATGGAAAACTTAGACATATTTGAATTATTCATAGACGAGGAAAATGAATGGGGTGGTATAGAAGCCATTTCCATTGTTGAGAATCCAGCTATAGAGGAAGACTTTATAGCGCTTAAATCACAAGAAGTAAAGCTAGCCGAAGTAAATGCAGAGAAACGTATTCTTATGGGTGCTGCATTGATTCCTAACAAGAAAATATACAGAAGAAACGGAGAGCAAGAATATTACATTCACTTCTCTGAAGAAACTGTAAGAAAAGCTTCACAGCTTTTTCTATCAAGGGGTAAGCAAAACAACTCAACCTTAGAACACGAAGTAGAGCTAGGTGGCTTATCTGTTGTAGAGTCTTGGATAATAGAAGACGAAGTACAAGACAAGTCTCGTAAATACAATCTTAATATGCCTGTAGGAACTTGGATGGTATCGGTTAAAGTAAATAACGATGAGATATGGGAAGAGTTTATTAAGACTGAAAAGGTAAAAGGCTTTAGTATTGAGGGGTTCTTTAGTGACAAGAAATCTGATAGACCACAAGAAAGTGTAGAGGAAGAGTTGTCAGCAGAAGACCTAGCTAAGATATACGAGATACAAGAGATTTTAAGCGCTTCTAACGAGGTTGAACTAGAAACCTATAGCGATTATCCAAAGGCTGCTAGAAACAACGCTAAAAGAGCCTTAAAATGGAAAAAAGAGAATGGTAGTTCTTGCGGAACAAGTGTGGGCTGGACAAGAGCCTCGCAACTAGCTAGAGGCGCTAGTTTGAGCCGCTCTACGATTGCAAGAATGGCATCGTTTAAGAGACACCAACAACACAAAGACGTACCTTATTCTGAGGGATGTGGTGGTCTTATGTGGGATGCTTGGGGAGGTTCTGCTGGAGTCAACTGGGCTATTAGTAAACTTAAACAAATAGACAAGTAATATGGGTCAGGTATTTAACACTTCTTACAAGGTAAAGACAGATAATATGACCGATAGTCAGTTATCTAATTCTAATATAGAAAATGGTTCTTTAGTTAGGACTGATAGTGGTCTTTATATGGGGCACTCTGGAGAGAATGTAAGAGTGTATCCGCAAAGTGCTGGTTCTTTAGGGTTAGGGTGGATGCGTATTGATGATACTCAGTACGATTCTGATAACAAACTTAACCTAGTAGACCAAGTACAAGTTGTATTGCCTAACAATGCTGGTAATATAGTAAATAGCGATGGTGCTAATTATTACGATGCAAACACTCAGAAGTTGATTTCTACAAATGAGAATGACGTTTTCATAACAACTGTTGTGTTTAAGGCTAGTGCAGCTAATACAAATCATACTCACCTAGATATAGTTCTTGTTGGTTCTGGTGAAATAGGAAGAGTCCACATGGTTCAACAATTCTACAAAGGAAACAATGTCGAGCAAGGTGTTCATCAAGTTATGCAATACTATACAGACTCAGATTTTGTTTCTAATGGAGTTCAAATAAAAATACAATCTCATGGCGGTACTGCTAAGATATGGGATATAATCTATTTTATACAAAAAACTCAATCAGCATAATATGAGAGCTAAATACTGTAAATGTAAAAATACATACTGCATAAGCTGTTGCAAAGATTGCAATGCGGCTGACTACTGGAAACAAGGCATAGGAGTTATTACTGGTATACCAGATTCTGATGACGACGATGACTAGATAAAAATGAAATAAACTTTAATTTAATTGTTATACTAATATAAAAAACCTTTAATTTATGAAAGCTACAGAAATTTTAGAAAAGCTACAAAATGTTTTTCTTTCTACTGAAGCGGAAGTTTCTGAGACTCCTATCGAAGAAGTCAAAGAGGAATTGTCTTCTGAAGAAGTAGTAGAGAACGTTGAGTTAGAAGCTCAAGAAGAAGTTAGCGAGGAAGTAGTAGAAGAAACTACTGAATTAGCTGAAGAAGAAGTCGTAGAGGAAGAAGTGGTAGAAGAAGCTGCTGCTCCAGAATACGCAACTAAAGAAGACTTATCCAAGATGAAACAAGAGTTTATGGATGTTATTGAGAGTCTTGTAAAAAAAGAAGAAGAATACCAAAAAGAAGTACCAGCAGAATTGAGTTCTGATGTTGATTTATCAGAAGAGGCTGAAGAAATCTCTCATTCTCCTGAGTCTGGCGTAGAAAGTAAAGCTAGATTTGTTATTGGCGGAAACAGACCAATGACTACTAAAGACAGAGTATTCAACAAAATGTTTAATAATTAATTATTTTAATAAAAATGGCAACAAACACAACTATTACTACAACTTATGCTGGTGAGAAATTGCAAGGCTTTATCTCTGCTGCATTATTATCTGCTAACACTATTGAAAACGGTGGTGTAAGCGTTAAACCAAATGTTAAATTTAAAGCTGTTATCAAATCACTTGCTACAGGTTCTTTGATTGCTGGCGACACTTGTGACTTTACTGACAGTTCTTCTGTAACTCTTGATGAAAGAATCCTTGAGCCAGAAACTTTCCAAGTTAACTTACAGCTTTGTAAAGATGATTTTCGTTCTGACTGGGATGCTATCTCTATGGGGTATTCTGCATTCGATAGCTTACCTCCATCTTTCGCTGACTACCTAGTAGCTCACGTTGCTGCTAAAGTAGCTGAAGAAACAGAAGCTATGATTTGGGCTGGAGCTAAATCTAGCCCTACTGATGATTCAACTATTGATGGTTTCACAACTTTATTTGCTGATGATAACAATGTTATCGATGTAACTGGAACTGCTATTACTGCTGGAAACGTAATCGAAGAGATGGGTAAAGTAGTAGACGCTATTCCTTCTGCTATCTACGGTAAAGAAGACCTTAAATTATACGTTTCTAAAAACGTAATGAAAGCATACGTTCGTGCATTAGGCGGATTTAATGTTGCTGCAACATCAAACGCTGGTACTGACAACAAAGGTACTCAATGGTATGACAACGGAGCTTTATCTTTCGATGGAATCTCTATCTTTATGGCTAACGGTCTTGCAGACAACAAAATGGTAGCTGCACAGACTTCTAACTTATACTTCGGTACAGGTGTATTATCTGACTTGAACCAAGTAAAAGTTTTAGATATGGCTGACCTTGATGGTTCTCAGAACGTAAGAGTAATTGCTCGTTTTACTGCTGGTATCCAGTACGGATTTGGTGGAGAGATTGTTTATTACACAGCTTAATAAACTGTTCATTTAATATAAAGGGGATGGGTGTCTTATCCCATCCCTTTTTTTGTTTAACTAAAAAAATATAAAATTATGCCTTGTGATATATCAACTGGAAGAACGGAAGCGTGTAAAGAAAGTGTTGGAGGATTAAGAAACATCTATATTGGTAATTTCTCTTCTTTGCTTTACTTTGACGCAACCTCTAACATGGATGCTGAAGAACAAGTTACAGCATTAACTAGCCCACTTACTGTTTACAAATTTGAACTAAGAGGAGATAACAATACTTTTGAGGAAACTAACGAGAACTCAAGAGATAATGGAACTTCTTTTTGGACTCAAACTGGAACAATAGCTCTTAAGAAACAAGATGCTGCTACTCAAAAAGCTCTTAAATTACTTTCTTATGGAAGACCACACATTTTGATTGAGGACTATAACGGTAATTTCCGTTTAGCTGGTGCTCAAAATGGTGTTGAAGTTTCTGTAGGTACTGCTACTGGCGGTGCTATGGGAGACTTAAATGGTTACAACATTACATTTGAAGGAAAAGAGAAAGAGCCAGCATTTTTCGTAGCCACTAATGCAGTGGGAATTGGAGCTGACTTTGACGTTAGTACAACAGTTATTAATCCATAATAACTAACCATATTCAATAATAGAGGGGTTCTGTTTAATACAGAGCCCCTTTTTTATTAAATAAAACGAAAACCGACATTTGTTGTTATAATATTATGACAATAGCGGATATAAATAGTTTACCAGTAATAAGTCTTAACGTAACAGGGCGTGAAGGTTCAGGTACTTCTGTGACTGTGATAGACCAAGAGTCTAAGGATGTTACTAAAACAAGTAACTTTACTTACACACAAGGTGAATCTCTTACACTTACTATAGAAGACCAGACCTTTATAGATAGGCTTGAAAAAAACAGTACGCTATCTGTGATATTATACGATGAAACCGTACCCTTGTACAGAGACATTATTAGGTTTAGAGGTGAATTAAATACCGCAAACGAATATACTCAGTACAACAATGAAGATGATTACTTTATTTATGAGTCTGAGCAATTTGAAGAAGATGACCCTCACGTTGATTACGGAGGAGGGGGTGTTAATGGCTCTGAAACAGGCTCTAGTAACGTAACAAGTTATTTACCTACAAACTTAGAAGGTATGACTATTATAGACCTTCCTGATGATGTAATTACACCTAGTGCAGACTACTCTGTTGTTTATGACACTAACAATAATGGTAGAGGTGAGATGAGAGGGGCTGGCTATTCTTATGAGCTTCTTAAGGCTTCTGAAGAGACTCTAGGAGACTTTAAGGTTCGTTCTGCCGAATACGGAACATTTAACAGTAGCCCTTCTAGCTTGGAATCTGTTACTGTTTACCAGTATAACTTCAATAGTAACACAGGAAACACATTCGGATATCATCCAGACCAAAGAAACTTATCGACTAATCCTGATTTGATAAACACACTAGAAAGCTACGCTTCAAATGTAGGTGATTTTAAATATTTTCACTTTATGAACGGAAGAGACTATTCTTTTAGTGATACAGTAACATTATTACAAATGAGAGAAGAAAACTCTCTAGATAACTCCTCATTTGAAACAACAATATATAAAGAGGACTCTATATCTGATTGGGTTGTAGGGATGAGTATTTATTCTGATGCTACAGGAACTTCTATTACTGATAACTATGTAGACACTTATGCTGTAACAAACGATATAGATAGATATCATTTTATATCTAAAAACTCATCAGGAGTTTGGGTATTGGTTAGATGTACTGATGGGATAGTAACTCACGTTGAGGCTGTAGATTCAGTTAACTATGTTAGGTTATCTGAGATGTATTTAGTAGGTATAGTTAATAATCCTTACGAGACTCAACCATCTGGCAGAATTGAAGCATTTAAACCTTGGATACAAGCTAAGCTAGCAGATACTGAAGCTGTTTTTAATAGCAGCTATCAGAGTGTAGATTATACTACTGTTAAGTTTTCTATTTCTGAAAGTCCTTCCAACAGGCAAGGATTCAGAAGGGTTTTAGACTTACAGGGCGGTGTATTAGGTTCTGTAGGAAGTAAGGTATATATTCATACAGGTCCTACAAATATACAAAATGTATTCCATAAGCAATTAGTAAGTGAAGATGCATATAGCTCTCTTATTGGTGCTAGTGATGAACAAAGATATGAAATATTGACATTATCTCCTTGGAAGGACTATGTAAACAACTTAGAGTTCAACGAGCAACCTTGGTTGTTATTAGAAATAGATAAAGCAACTGGTCTTATATCAGACAGAGAGTGGATAAACGTTTAGAAAAATTGTTATATTTATAACACAATAAAAGAAGATGGAAAGTAAAAACATTAGAGTAATAGAATTATCTGGATACCAGACCCCTGTTGTACAAGAACAGTACAATAAAGATTGGGTTAAGTATGGAGAAGATAACAACTATTTCAAGTTGCTTATAGATAATTATATGGGGTCTCCAACCAACTCTCGTTGTATAAACGGTATTGTTGACATGATTGCTGGTAGAGGATTAGAGGCTACAAACAGGCAAGAAAAACCTGAGCAGTATTTAGAGATGAGAAATCTACTAAGCAAGAAGACTGTTAAGCGTATTGCTCACGATTACAAAATGCTAGGTCAAGCTGCTATACAGGTAACCTACAATAAAAGAAAGAACAGAATATTAAAGGTATCTCACTTTCCTATGGAGACTCTAAGAGCTGAGAAGTGTGATGCTAGTGGTATTATAAAAGCATATTACTATCATCCTAAATGGGAAGATTACAAGACTACTGATAAACCAAAGAGAATACCGACATTTGGTAACGGAACTAAAAAGCAACAGAACGAGCTTTACATTGTAAAACCATACAGAAGTGGTTTTTATTATTATGCCCCTGTAGATTACAATGGATGTTTACAGTATTGCAACTTAGAGCAAGAGGTGTCTAATTACCACATAAACAACATTAAGAACGGATTACAACCTAGCTTGTTAATCAACTTTAACAACGGTACACCTCCAGAAGAAACTCAAGCTGCTTTAGAACGCAAGATATATGAGAAGTTTAGTGGTTCAAGTAATGCTGGTAAGTTTATTATTGCGTTTAACGAGTCTCAGGATACTAAGGCAGATATTGAGCCAATACACTTGCCTGATGCACACGCACAATATCAGTTTATGTCTGATGAGGCTAGAGAAAAGATTATGTTAGGTCATGGCATCGTTTCTCCTATACTTTTAGGGATAAAAGATAACACAGGGTTCGGTAACAACGCAGAGGAGCTTAGAACGGCTGCTGTGCTTATGGACAACGTTATTATAAGACCTTTACAGGATGGTATTATAGAAGCTCTACAGGAAATATTAAATTTTAACGGAATTGACTTAGACTTATACTTTATAACGCTACAGCCTATTGAGTTTACAGAATTAGACAATATCTCTACTAAAGTAAAAAGAGAAGAGGAAACTGGAGAGAAACTTAGCTCACAAGTTGAGGAAGAAGAGTCTCTAGAGGAATCTCAAGTTGAACCTAAAGACGAAGAGGAATAATGGCAAGAAAAGCACTATTTATAAGCGTAGCTGATTTAAAGAAAAGGTCGATGATTGAGGGCAATGTTGACTCAAGCAAGATTGTGCAATACATTGAGGTTGCTCAGGATTTGCATATACAAAATTACCTAGGCGGTAAGTTATACAAAAAGATGCAACAGTTAGTTGTTAGCGGTGAAATAGTTGATTTAGATAACGCTAATTATAAGACGTTATTAGACGACTACATTAAGCCTATGCTTATATGGTATACGCAGTCAACTATACTTCCCTACATAATGTTTTCTATAACTAATGGAGGCGTAGGTAAGCATATATCAGAAAACAGCGAAACAGCTACTCACGATGATATGACTTATTTAGGACAAAGAATGAATGATACTGCTGAATTTTATACTAAGAGGTTCTTAGATTATATGTGTAGTTATTCTAACTTATATCCAGAATATACTAGCAGCAGTAATGAAGATATGCATCCTGACAGAGATGTTAATTACACAGGAGGCTGGTACATATAATGAAGAAGAATATAAACATATACAAACCTAAACAGGCTAACATTATTAAACTAAAAGAGTATTTAAAAAAGAACGACAAGGTTAATATTGGTGATTTACTAAAAACAATACAGAAATAAATGACAAATCCTAAACTAGCATTAATACCAAGCGGATACAAGACTGCTACTGTATATTCTATTTTGCCGAATAATGCAGATGGCGATTTTGATTACGAACGTAATGGTAGCGCAACAAGAGTGCGTAAGGATGGTCTTATTGAGGAGCTGACTGTTAATGATACACCAAGATTAGATTGGTTGAATAGCGATTGTCCTTCGCTTTTACTTGAACCTCAACGCACAAACTTACAAGCGTATAGCGAAAACTTTAGCGGTGCTGCTTGGACACCATCTTCTTCAACTATAACTTCAAATAGTAGCATTTGTCCAAATGGGGAACTAACTGCATATAAATTAGAAACCACATCGACTGTCGGTTTATTAGGTGGTTTTCTTACAATAACAGCAAACACAGAATACACTTACTCTCTTTTTGTAAAATCAGATGCAACAAGTGTTTGTAAAATTGATTTGTATGATACAATATCTAGCTCAAGATACTTTTATGGAACGGTTATATTTGATATGGCTACAGAAACAATTTCTACTAGCCTTGCTACCGCAAGTTTTGATAAATTAGATGGTGGTTGGTATAGGTTAAAAATGACCGCTACTTCGCCAAATCCTTTACTAGGTTCAACTGGTGTTCAAATATCTTTAACACAAGCTGGAAGTATATTTATATGGGGTGCGCAGATGGAAGCTGGTGGTTACGCTACAAGTTATATTAAAAACGTAGATGATATTAATGGTGTAACAAGATTAAAAGACGAATGTTTTAACGGTGGCGATGCTGATTTGTTTGACATTACAGAGGGAACATTTTTTGTTGATAGCTATGTTTATAATAGTGGAAATTTTACTATAATAAATTTAAGTGATGGGAGTGTTATCAATAGACTTGCGCTTATGTTTCAAAATTATGGCACACAAGTTAGGGTTTTATCAAGTGGTGGAGTAGATAGTTATTTAAACTTGAATTTTGACCAAAGAAATAAAATAGCAGTTACTTTTAAAGAAAATGAATACAAGTTTTTTATTAATGGTGCTTTAGTCGGTAGTGATACAAGTGCTACTGTTCCAAGTGGAATGGATAGACTTAACTTTAGCAACAATACAAATGTTTCAAATCATTTCGAGGGTAAAGTATACGATACAAGAGTTTACGATAGAGTATTAACAGAAGCGGAAGCAATAACACTAACAACAATATAATGAGCTGGGGAAAAATATACGAAACAACTTGGTGGGGTAATCCAACAGTAAGCGGATGGGGAAACATTTACTATCCTTATACAGACCCTACACCTACACCTTTCTTTGAGGTATTAGCAGAGAATGGCGACTTTTTACAAACAGAACAAAACGAATATATAATAATAGAATAAATTTAAAAAAATGGCAAATAAAAAATTTAGTGAATTTACAGTAAAAACTGACCCAGCAAATGTTGATTTCTTGGTTGGTTATGATGGTACGGATAACGTCCGTATTGACCCATCGAATTTAGGTGGCGGTGGTGCTTCAGACTTAAATGGTCTTTCAGATTGTTTAGTTGATACCTTATCTTTATATGTAGGCGAAGTGCCGAGTGGTTTGAGTGGCAATCCTCAAGGAAATTTAATTGTAGGTGTAGACGCTGGAAATGCTTTAACAAGTGGTGCTAACAATACTTTATTAGGAAATAATGCTGGTAAAGCCCTAACAACTGCTGCATCAAATGTCATAATTGGTAAAAACGCTGGTCTTGCTAAAACTTCTGGTAGTAATGCTACTATAATTGGTACATCAGCTGGTAGAGATACCGCAAGTGGTAGTTACGTTGTTTTGGTAGGTTCAGAAGCTGGAATATCAAACACTGGTAATAACGCAATCGCTATTGGTTTTGAAGCTGGTAGAGTAAATACTGCTACAAGTACTATTTCAATAGGCTATCACGCTGGTTACTCACAAACTTCTGGAGCACAAAGCACAAATATAGGTTTTGAAGCTGGGTATAGCAATACAACTGGAGCGTTTAGGACTTGTGTTGGTTATCAAGCTGGGAAATTAAATACTGGAAGTGGTAATACTTTTATTGGTCAAAAAGCTGGTGGCAGTAGAGCTAATTCCGAAGGAGGTTGTACTGCTGTAGGAAATGCTGCTGGAAGATATTGGGAGTCTGGCTCAAACACCGCTCTCGGTGAAAATGCTGGTCAATATGCTAATGGAACAAGTCGCTATAATGTAATGGTAGGACGTGAAGCTTTAGGTGGTTCTTTTGGCTCTAAATCAAACAATGTCGCAGTGGGTTATAAATCTGGATTTGCTGTAACAACTGGAGGGAATAATACTTTAATGGGTTTTGAAGCTGGGAACTCTGTAACAACTGGCTCTAATTTAACTATTATTGGATATGATGCCGATGCAAGTTCAGCTACTGCTACAAATGAAATTACGTTAGGAAATACAAGTGTAACATCTTTTAGAATTCCAGGAATCCAAAGTGGTGCAAGTGATGGCGATGTATTGACTTTCAATTCAAGTGCTGGTAAATTAGAATTACAAGCCGCTGGTGGTGGTGGTGCTACTGACTTAAATGGTCTTTCAGATTGTTTGGTTGATACAGATAGTTTGTACGTTGGCGAAGTACCAAGCGGATTGAGTGGTAATCCTCAAGGTAATACTGTTCTTGGTATAGATTGTGGTAATGCATTAACTACTGGTACACTAAACACCTTTTTTGGACGTGATGCAGGAAAATCAGCTACATCTGCATTAAGTAATACTTTTTTTGGAGCAGGTGCAGGACAATCTCTTACAACAAATTTTAATAATTGTTTATTTGGAGTGTTTGCAGGACAAAACATAACAGGTAGGGACAATGTTGGTATAGGTAATATTGCCTTTAGATTTGGTGGTGGAGATTACAATGTTTGTATAGGTTCAACTGCAGGTACAGGAGTTAATTCAGGGGACTACAATACAATGGTAGGAACTTTAACAGATGGTGGTTCAGGAAATAATAACACTCTTTTAGGTAATGGTGCAACAAGAAGTAGTAATTCAGTAAATAACGAAATAACTTTAGGTAATTCAAGTATCACATCTTTACGTTGTGCAGTTACTTCAATAACATCATTATCTGATGAAAGAGATAAATCAGAAATAAAGGATTTAGAATACGGACTTGCTTTTATTGATGCTTTGCAGCCAAGAGAATTTGTTTGGAATAATAGAGCAGAAACAAGACCAGAATTTGATGAAGATGGTAACGAAACAGAAGTAGAGTTTTATTCAGCTAACAAAGGTAAAAAAGACTTTGGTTTTATAGCACAAGAAGTTAGAGAATTAGACAACGATACTTTAAGATTAGTTTATACTGAAAACGAAGAAAAGCTTGAAATGAGTTATGGAAAACTTGTTCCGATATTAGTTAAAGCAATACAAGAGTTAAAAGAAGAAGTTGAATTATTAAAATCATAAATAATGTTTAGAAACGTAGTAACATCTGAAAACACAGAGGAAAGCCACAAAGAGGTAATTACTTCACAGATACCAGACCAATTAAGTCAAATCGCTGATGATGATAACACAGAAGCAATTAAAGACCATTTTAAGTTTGTATTAGCAAATGACTTTTATAAAGATGAGTTAAGTGCAGAGCAGATTACAGAAATGGAAAGCTACTTGCCTAGTGACTATCAAGACGAGTACGAAGATTTACCAGAATAATTTGTATATTTACATAATAAATTGTATATTTACATAATAACTTAAAAATATAACTATGGAAATTACTGAAGAACAAATCGCAAAAGTAAACGCAATTATCAACACGCTACCTATTGCAGTATTAGCACAAGCACAAGAGATTGTAAAGATACTGAATGAGTCAATACCAAAAGAGGATGATTAAGATTGGTAAATATGCCTTTAAAGACAAGTCTACTTCTGACGCTAAAATAACTGCGTTAGGGGTAGATGATGAGGGCAATGCTACTTACGGACACGCTATTGTAAAACTTGGTCATATAGTTTTAGAGCAAGGCGAATACGATGCAGAGGGTAATGAAATAAAAGCACCAGTATTAAGCGACAAGTATCATTTAGACGTAGCGTGGAAAGACCTTGAAAGCCATCCGTATGGGTGGAAGTCAAGTGCGGTTGCGGTTACTGATGGTAATGGTGTACATAGTTTTTATGGGATTAACTATCAAGAAAATAAAATGTAATGGTAAGAGGATTGAGATACATAGCAGATAAAATAGAACAGTTTCAGTTTTGGTTAATCGCTAAATGGAATAACTTTCTAAAAGGATTGATGCTATGACAGTAGGAGATTTAAGACTAGCCTTTTTTAATGCTATATCTTTAGGGGTTAGCTTTACGCACGTTGAGAACAGTTTAAAAATTATTCTTTTATTAGCTTCTATTGTATATACGTTTCAGAAGATATACGAAACGCAGAAGAAGAAAAATGACAAAGAACTTTAAAATACAAGAGTTTGAATGTAAGGGTGGATGTGATATGCCTTTAGAGGTATATGAGAACATTATTAAACTTGCATCACAACTACAGTTTTTAAGAGATTATACTGGTAGACCTATAACTATCAATAGCGCTTATAGATGTCCAGAGCATAACGCAAAGGTAGGCGGCTCTAAAACTTCACAACACTTATTAGGCAAAGCTGCAGACATAACTATACAGAGCCTTAAACCAGCAGAGGTATACGCTCTCATTGAGGACTTAATAGATATGGGACACATGCTACAAGGTGGTTTAGGTTTATACGATACGTTTGTACATTACGACATAAGAAAGACTAAAGCAAGGTGGAATGGGTGATTACAAAAAAAAGAACGGAACTACAAGAGTAGGAGATGCACTTCGTTGGTTAGTGAAACAAGGTAAGGAAGTAGCTCCAGAGATCCTAGACATAGCTGGAAGCATTACTGGTATAGATGCTCTAAAAGATTTAGCCACTAAAATAGAGGGAGATGGTCAATTATCTGAAACTGATAAACAACTTCTACTAGAGGAGCTGAGGTATGATATGATTGAGATGGAAGAGACTACTAAGAGATGGCAGTCTGATATGATGAGTGATAGTTGGCTAAGTAAAAACGTAAGACCTCTAAGCCTCGCATTTTTAACTCTAAGCCTATTCCTATACATAATACTAGATAGCTCGTTAGAGGGCTTTAAAATAGACTCTGGATGGATTGATTTACTATCTAGTTTACTGCTATTAGTTTATGGTGGATACTTTGGAATGAGATCCGCAGAAAAAATTACAAAACACTGGAAGAGATAGTTACTATATGGTATCTACTATATAGTATTATATATATAGAATTTACTATATAGAAGTAGCTATATAGTATCTACTATAGAGTAGTATCTATATAGTACTATATAGTATAGAATATAGAAAATACTTTTTAATATCCAAATTTATTTTTAGAAACTTTAGATTTACTTTTGCTTTATGGCTAAGAAGAGTACTAGAAAAAGACTTATAGATAAGCTAGATAAGATATTCTCACAGTATATTAGACTAAGAGAGTCTAAGAATGGTAATAGTGAGTGCTTTACTTGTGGTAAGGTAGATCACTGGAAGAAGCTACAGAATGGTCATTTTATGTCTAGGAAGCATCTTAGTACTAGATGGGATGAAACTAATTGTCAAGTCCAGTGCGCTGGTTGTAATGTTTTTCGCTATGGGGAGCAGTATAAATTTTCTGTAGGATTAAATAATAAGTACGGAGATGGTACTGCTGATGCGATGCTACAAAAAAGCAGAGAGACTTTAAAGATTGATAACGCTGAGTTAGAAACAAAAATAAAATACTATCAAGATTTGGTAGAAAGGTTATTATAGCGTAAATTTGTTCTGACTTAATTTTTAAGTTTGTTATCATTGTTCAGAGAAGAGTGTCCTAACGGATGCTCTTTTTTTGTTTACTATTTTGTTAATTAAATATTTTTATGTAGCTTTGGTAGGAATTTTAATGATAACTATATGAATTTACTACACAGACTCAAGCCAGAGTACGTTAAAAGGCTAAACCAAAAATCAGATGACTATACAGAGTTAGTATCTAGTACTCTTATAGCTTTAGAAAACGAGCAGTATGTATCACAGCTAAAGTACTATGTGATCATAGACTTACAATTTTTACTATCTAGTCCAACTAGTCCTTATACTTTTTTTAGTGATGACTCATAGCGAAGATATAAAGAGAGTGTCTACTCCAGAGACAATAGACTTTTTAAATGCTAGGGTAGAAGCTCTAGAAAGAAGAGTCAGACTACTAGAAGCTAAGCTAGAAGTAGAACAAGAAAGAAACCTATATAATAACCTTTAATATTTTAATTTATGAAAAACGGAAGAATCAAGTACATTGACACTAACGGAGAGTGGAATGGTATGAACAAGTACCTAGTAACTTTTGCAGATGGGGAAGCTTACACTTTCTTTGCAAAGGGAGATTTTAAAGCATCTATTGGCGATGAGATTAAGTACACTATCTCAAATCAGCAGATGAAGAATGCTAAGCTAGTTAGAGATGACTACTCTAATAAAAGCTACAGCAATAACTCTAGTGGAAACACTAGTAGTAAGGACAGTATACAGACTTCAATTATTAAGCAAACTTGTATTAAAGCATCCTCAGAGCTTCACGCATCTAGAGGTACAAGTGATGTGCAGTCTGTTATAGAAGATGCAGAGATAATGTTTAACTGGATAACTAAATAATTATGAAAGATATAGAATTTTTAAACTTCCTATTCCCTAGAAGCTCTAAGCTAGATTTTATAGTCACTAATGTTTCTTTTAATGCTAAAGAGATGGTAGAGTGGATTGAGAAAAACAAAGACAAAGCAGAAGCTAATAAAGGATACTTACAGTTTGATGTGCTAAGAGCATCTAAAGATCCTAACAAGTTTTATGCTAGGGTGTATGAATCTCCAAAGAAAGAGCCAGTAAGTGCTAAGGAGCATATGCCAGATAGAGAAAGTGCAGATTTGCCTTTTTAATTAAATTTTGTTAATTTGGCTACTCTTAATTGGGTAGCCTTTTTTTTGAACTATGACGATAAACTATAAAGAACAATTAGAGAAGCTAAGGCAAATTAGAAATGGTAGCATCAAAGAGGGGTTAAGATTAGATATCCCAGATATAGATGAGTACTTAAGATTTAAGCCTAATGGTTTTAATGTAATACTAGGTCAAGCTAATGTAGGTAAGACCTCAGCAGTATTATTTTTAATGCTATGCTATACTCTTAAACATAACAAGAGGTGGTTAGTATTCTCAAGCGAAAATCAGCCACACAGTATAATAAGAAAGCTAGTAGAGTATCTAGCAAAGAAACCAATACATCTAATAGATGAGGAGCAGTTTATAAGATGCACAGACTTCATAGAGGATTACTTTAAGATAATAGATCCAGAGAAGCTATACACTTATAGAGATTTACTACAATTAGGCTTACAGTACAAAAACGCTTGGGACTATGATGGCTTTATGATAGATCCTTATAACTCACTAGCAAAGGATGAGAAGCTAATGAAGAGCTTAGGTGGTCACGAGTATGACTATCAAGCTACTACTGAGTTTAGATTATTCTGCAAAAACAATAACATCTCTATATGGCTTAATGTTCACGCTAATACTGGAGCTATAAGAATGCTGCATAGGATTGATCATTTGTATGCTGGATACCCTATACCTCCAATGGCTAGTGATGTTGAGGGTGGTGGTAAGTTTGTAAACAGAGCTGATGACTTCTGGGTTGTACATAGATACATACAGCATCCTAGTGACTTTATGATTACTCATATTCACGTTAGGAAAGTAAAAGAGGTAGAAACTGGAGGTAGACCTACTTCAATGGATGAGCCTATACAGTTGAGGTCTATGAAAAACAATGTGGGGTTTGAGGTTAATGGACAGCCTATAGTTAGAATGATTAGTGAGGATGTCAAAGCTCAGCAATTCTTAAAAAAGGTATGATTGAGTTACAAATAACAAAAGAAAGTATCGCAGAGGCTAAAAAGCTTTATGACTTTGGAATATTAAACAACAGCTACACACAAGGACAAGGCAATAAATGTGGTGCTTTAGGAGAGGTTTTAGTAAGACAGTATTATAATGGTAAACAAGAAAATACTTATGACTACGATTTAGTAATTAACAATAAAAAGATAGACGTAAAAACTAAAAGATTTAATGCAAGGCTAATTCCTACAATGAAATGGACAGCAAGTCTTTTTGATTTCAATACTAAACAAAAGTGTGATTACTATTGCTTTGTTGGTATGGCTGATGATTACAAAAAAGCATATATCTATGGTTTTATTGCAAAAGATAAATTTTATAAGACTGCAATATTTAGAAAAAAAGGAGATATAGATCCAAACGGAAGCACTAAGTGGACATTCAGAGCAGACAGTTACAGCACAACAATATCTCACTTAGACTTTAATTTAAAATGATGCACAAAAAAAAGTTAAAAAAAATTCGTAGCTTTAAGAAAAAATTAAAGTTATGCTATTTTATATACTTTCTAGCCTAGTATTATTACTAATATTTCTAATAGCTTATACTGATAAGCACAGTCCAGTGATTCAATTTCATATTATTACTGGGTTTGGCTTTTTAATGCTGTATGATGAAACCGACAAAGAAGAGGGGAAGCAGATCATATATCAGTTAATGCTAGGTATAGTACTAATTTCTTTATCCTATATTAGAGATGTTGAGTAAACTCTTCAAATACCAAAGACTCTGGATAGGTTATGTCTTAGATTTAGGATGCAATTTAGATACTGCAAAAGATATCGTACAAGAGTTTTACATAAAAATGCAGCACAAAGATTACTTTTATGATGAGAATAGCCCTAATTTCTATGGGTGCTATGTAGTGCTTAGGAATATGGTCTTTGACTTAAAGAGAAAAGAAAAACAAGTAGAGTTTCTAGAATTAGAGTATTTGCCAGAAGCAGAGGTAGAAGAGTATACAGAGCCTAATTATGATGAAAAAATAAAAGCTATTAGTAATTGGCTAGAGTCAAACTATATAGATCATAATGCAGAAGAGTTAGACTACGATAGCGAGGTGCTAAAAAAGATATACTACAAAACTATATATGAAGAGGTTTTTGAGAATGGTAAGAAGATAACACAGCTTAGCAGAGAAACTGGTATAAGCTACTACTCTTTATATAATACAGTGAGACATATTAAAAAACAAATAAATGAAAGTAGGGACTTTATTAGAGAAGATATTTAAGGCTATTGGTATACAGTGGATAGTAAAAAAGATATGGGGAGAGGACTGTGGCTGTGAAGATAGAAGAGATAAACTAGATAATTATTTTAATAGAAAATGAACTTAGAACAATACACTAACTGGAATAACTTTAGAGAGAAAGAAACTAACAAAGTTACTGCTAAAGAGTTTGAGATGATAGCTAGATACTATTCAGATGTATTTAGAAAAAAGTATCAGAAACCATCTTGCACCTCTTGCAATTTTAAAACATACCAAAGATGGATTAATGAACTAAACCAGCACTTTGAAAGTATAGAAAAACCAACTGAATGAATATAGAAAAATACGAGAGATCCTTAATAAGCTTACTAAATTTAGATGGATGGAATCTAGAATGGTGTGGCAATGAGAATACTTTCTATGATGCTCGTGGATTTACACCAAAGGGTTTTAAGGCTGTTGTAGAGATTAAATGTAGAAATAAGTACTACGATACCAAATTGATAGAAAAAGCCAAATACGATAGGCTAATGGGCTTAGAGGAGGATGTAGTCAAAATATACTTTGTTAATGATCCTAAAGGGAATTACTTGTATTGGTTGAATAAAATAGAGATGCCTACTATGGAGGAGTTTAACT
>UPTG01000306.1_pt1 | contig 40863 bp, 39 predicted proteins | sample 2160121 | NCBI WGS metagenome assembly UPTG01 (sample SAMN06266255, study PRJEB28933) | marine metagenome | isolation source: Columbia River Estuary | place: USA:Columbia River Estuary, USA | collected 2014-07-27
ATACCACGATCTTCCCAAATTTCCTGCGTGATACCGAGAATATAGTCAGGGAAATCTTTCCACCTGTTTGAGAAGCCTTTCATGTAGTCCACCCTTCTGGAATTTTTGCAGAACCGCGCAGAATGAGCGGGCCATCAATTGCTATACGGCGTGTTTCACCAGTGTTATTTTCAATCTGATCGAGCAAAATTTCGACCGTGTTTGCGACCATACGATTGGCAGGCTGGCGTACGGTGGTCAGGGCATAAGCAGGCCATCCCGCCGCAGGCACATCATCATACCCGACGACTGAGACATCTTCGGGCACCTTTAGCCCAAGTTCAAAACGCAACGTGTCGAGAACAGCCAATGCCATATGGTCATTGGCGACAAAAACTGCCTCAGGTGCATCATGGGCAAACATTTTGCGCGTAGCATCTGCAGCTTTCTCCAATGTAAAGTCACCTTCTGCACGGGAATGAAGGACGACGCCCGCTTCAGCTAATACAGATATGAAACCAGCTTCGCGATCGCGCTGTGTCGACGCACCATGCCAACCTGCAATATGCCCAATTTTTTGGTGCCCAGCAGCGAGCAAAAATTTGGCGGCCTTACGCCCACCAGCATAGTTGTCTGATGTCACAGCAGACATGTTCGGGTCGTCTTGGCTGCGGTTGAACAGAACCATCGGCACGCCAGCCGCGCGGCAACGTTCAGACAGATCGCTCGACATCGCGACAGAGGCAGCAATAATACCATCGACTTGGTAATCAAGAATTTCCTCGACGACCGCATCGATATTCCCAGCAGTTTGCTCAGCCATGAAAATTAGCACGTGATAGCCGCGCTTCTGCAACTCATTCGATAGTTTTTCAAGTGCTTCGGGATAGAATTGGTTTTCAAGATAGGCCACCACCAAACCGATAATCCGGCTTTTACCAGATACCATCGCACGCGCGAGAACATTTGGGCGATAACCCAGGTCAGCCGCTGCCTTGCGTACCTTTTCGACAGTTTTCTTGGATGCAGACGCGCCGGGCGTAAAGGTACGTGACACAGCAGACTGGCTAACGCCTGCGCGCTCGGCAACCTCTTGGGATGTGACGCGGTTTTTGCTCATTCGGCTGTCCAACCTCCATCAACCAGTAACGAGGTTCCGGTGACCATTGCAGAGGCTTCGGACGCCAGGAACACAACGCCGCCCATAATGTCTTCGACTTTGCCTGGGCGTCCAAGTTTAATTTTATCTTCGATCCACGCACGTTTTTCAGGGTCTGCGAAGGTTGGGCGGGTCAGATCGGTCAAGATGAACGTTGGGCTGATTGTATTGATGCGAATGCCCGCCTTACCCCATTCAATTGCCATGGATTTGGTAAATCCCTCAACCGCGTGTTTTGTTGCACAATAAACGGCGCGATCTATGCCGCCCACATGTGCCATTTGGGAGGAAATGTTGATTAAGCTTCCGGGTTTTCCCGCGGCTACCAATCCGTTGGCGACGGCTTGCGTTAGGAAATAGGCCCCTTTGACATTCACATCAGACACAGTGTCGAAATCGTCTTCTGTTGTATCTAAAGCCGGGCTGTGACGGGCTAAGCCCGCCGAGTTTACGAGAATATCAAACGGGCCATGTGACGCCACAGAAGCCCGCGTGCCAGCGATATCAGAAACATCAAGAGGCAAGGCGTCAGCTTTCATGCCGGCCGCGTTCATTTTATCGACGAGCGTGTTTAGAGCGTCAACCCGGCGTGCGGCAAGCGTGACTTTTGCACCCGCTTCACCCAGCGCAACAGCACAGGCTAATCCAATGCCAGAACTAGCACCGGCGACTAAAGCGCGTTTTTGATCCAAGCGAAACGAAGGTGTTTTGGGCAAAGTCATCAGTTAGCTCCAATTGGCAAAGAAAGTGCGCCTGACACGCGCGCTTTGTTGAATTCACACAATCGGGCAAACACATCAACGCCCAGCTGTGCATAGATGTCTAACAGATCGACCAACACCCAATTTTCACGGATGAGTGCCCCTTCGACACGCCAAAAATCAAGGCTACGCATCGTGATTTTCTGCCCGGATGGGGCGATGCCCAACCACCCGTCACCGGTGACTGTCATCTGCATGTTTGGCCAACCCGTCGCGACGACGTAGGCGCCATCGCCATAGAAGTGACAATTGAGTGTTCCGGTTGTGCCACCGCGTCGATCCGGCAGTGCATTCAGGAATGGGATTTGGTGCCAATTGCGAAACCCGGCAACTCCGCGTGCAGTACCGATACCCGCAGGGCCGTACCAATTCATGCGCGGATCCCAGTATTTCTCTGCATGCATGATCTCGGGGCCACCCTCGGCCGGATGTCGAGAAAGATTGGTTAACATCCCGATTACGGTTTCTAGGCTTTGTGCGCTTTGAGTTGCAGTGCGCGCCTCAAAAAACAGTCCATCTTGGCTTGCAGGTCCGGAGATATACATCTCACGCCCAAGGCTCGGCACCATAGGCCAAGCACCGGCTTGCATCATAAGTTCAGGAATATCCCAGATCGCTTGCATCTCCACAACACGACTGTCTTCGACACGATAGAATTCGTGAAACCGCATATGCGCAAAATGGCCCGTTTGCGGAATATCAAGGAAAGGCCGCGTGAAAGTGCCAACGTAATGCCCCGCACAACCGATCCAGTCGTGCCCGTCGGCATCCGTGCCTGCACTGACGATCCAGTCGCGGCGCTCTAGATCGGGCAAGGCGTTAAACAATGGCGCATAGGCGACATCATATAGCTCCTGTCGTCCTGACAGATCACCAAACGGATGGCACAGGTGCACAGTTGCATCTGCTGCCATGACCCTGCCCAGTGCCGATTGCACTGAGGCGGGGTCAAAGTTTGCCATTGCCGTTCGCAGCGGCGCAATCAGCGCCCTGAGTCTGTCAGGATCGCTCATTACTCAGCGGCCTCGCCGTAAGGGACGTTTTGCCGACCGTAGCGACGCACCCGCATATTGCATTGCTCTGCATGGCCAACAAAGCCTTCCAGCAGACAAAGACGTGACCCATAGGCCCCGATCTTCGCGGCCGCTTCGTCCGTGGTAATTTTCTGATAGCTGTGCGTCTTCAAGTACTTACCAACCCAAAGACCGCCCGTATAACGGCCTGCTTTTTTCGTCGGCAATGTGTGGTTGGTACCGATCACCTTGTCCCCATTAGAGACGTTCGTTCGTGGCCCAAGAAACAGCGCGCCATAGCAAGTCATGTTCTCTAGGAACCAATCATCTCGGTCTGTCATAACTTGAACGTGCTCAGAAGCGATTTCATCTGCGACTCCAAGCATCTCATCATAGGTGTCACATAGGATCACTTCGCCGTAGTCAGCCCAACTAACCCCTGCAGTCCCCGCTGTAGGGAGAATTTCGAGGATACGATCAATCTCTGAGAGGGTCCCTTCTGCCAGCGCGCGTGAATTGGTCACCAGAACTGCAGGTGAATTGTAACCATGTTCAGCCTGACCAAGGAGGTCGGTCGCACACATTTCGGCGTCAACGGTTTCATCCGCAATCACCATCGTCTCGGTTGGACCCGCAAACAGATCGATACCGACACGCCCAAACAACTGACGCTTGGCTTCTGCCACAAACGCATTCCCAGGCCCGACAAGCAGGTGAACAGGTTCAATCGTTTCAGTACCAATCGCCATTGCTCCCACGGCCTGAATGCCGCCGAGTACATAAATTTCATGCGCACCACCAAGGTGCATTGCGGCAATCACAGCTGGGTTCGGCTCGCCATTAAATGGTGGAGTGCAGGCGATAATGCGCGGTACACCCGCAACTTTGGCAGTTGCAACCGACATATGCGCTGAGGCCACCATCGGAAATTTACCCCCGGGCACATAGCAGCCGACAGATTGCACCGGAATATTTTTATGACCGAGGATCACGCCGGGCATGGTTTCCACTTCGATATCAAGCATGCTGTCGCGCTGTGCTTGCGCAAAGTTGACAACCTGTGCTTGGGCGAACTTGATGTCCTCAAGGTCGCGTGGACTGACCTTAGCGATTAGTGCATCGATTTCGTCTTGACCAAGGCGATAGCTGTCCCGATCATAGCCATCGAATTTGTTCGCCAATTCACGCACCGCAACATCGCCGCGCTGTTCGATGTCTTTGAGCGTGGCTGCGACCACGGTTGCGGTTTTGGCGTCGTCTTCAGCGCGATCGGCTTCGGGTTTTCCGTGTTTGAGGTGGGTTATTGCCATTGTGTTATCCTCGCTTATTCAGGTGTTGGGGCAGTGCAGTCGCCGCGGTCATAGGCTTCCCAGCCTTCACCGTTGAACAAGTCCATACCCAGTTGTGCTGCGACATGGGCGAAATCAACATTTACCCAGTTGTCGACGATCTTGCCATCGACCACTTTCCAGAAATCCATATAGCGGATTTCGATCCGCTTGCCGGTGGCTTTTATGCCGAGAAACTCACCGGAATGCGTTGCCTCTTGTCGGCCAAAGGCAGCGGCCCATTCGCCCATATAAAGACGTGCTTCGTCGATGCAGACTTTATCTGAGAATGCCGCCTGAAACGGGCGTTGCCAGTTGTCTTGAAACTCTCGCAGGCCGATTTTTTGACCACAGCCCTGATTGCCCATCCAACGAAAGTTCTCTGAGAAAAATTCGCCAATATCGCCAATGCGGTGATCATTCAGGCCATCAACCATGCCTTCGATAACCGCTCGGGTATCGTCCGTTTTGGACATATCGGTGTCGCGGGTTAGTACTGCTTGTTCAGGGCGTGATCCCTTCATGCTGTATCCTCACTTATGAATTTTGCCGCCCGATAACCGATCATCATCGAGGGCGCGTTTGTATTTGCGGAGGTCACCGATGGCATAACCGACGCATCAGCAACCCAAAGGTCGGTGACGCCTGCAACGGCAAGGCGTGGTGTGACGGGGGCGGTCCCCTCCCCCATACGCAACGTGCCGACGGGGTGATAGGCGGTTGCGCCACGGTCTTTGATATGCTGGCGCAGTGCCTCATCAGAGGACACCTCTGGCCCCGGATAGACCTCAGGTGCGCGGTGTTTTCCGAAGGCGGCTTTGGACATCAGTTCCCGCAGACGTTTGAGCCCGGCGAGCAGGGTTTCAACATCATCGGGGTCTTGAAAAAGGCCAAGGTCGATATCAGGCGCGACGTTTGGATCGGCAGAGGTAAGGCGTAACCGCCCCCGAGATTTAGGTCGACACGCGCAGACATCCGCGAAATATCCGGATCCATGGGTAAAGCGGCTGCCCTTCCAATCCAACATGAAGGGAATGAAGTGACATTGCACATCAGGTTCGCCCGTGTCGCAGCGCGCGTTAAAGAAAGCGCCGCCCTCTACCGTTGGTGACGCAAAGCGCCCCTTGCGGGTGAATAAGTAGCGGAAAGGGGCCAGCATCCACGCTGGCATTTGAGACAGCGTTAGACCATATCCGGAACGCGGCCCCGCAAAATGAAGCCCCGCCGCTGGGTGATCATGGAGGTTGTCGCCAACCTCTTCAGAGTTATGCGTGACAGTGATGCCAAGTTCCTGCAGATGCTCTGCTGGTCCAACGCCAGATCGCATCAGGATCGCGGGTGAACCGATCGAGCCGGCCGATAGAACGATGCCTTTGGACGCAGAGAGTTTGGTACCATCAAGCAGAATTACGCGTTTTGCCTGATCACCCTCAAACTCAATGCGATCAACCTCTGATCCGGTCCTCACCTTAAGATCGTATGCGGCTTGCGCCGGGCGCATGAAGGCATCTGCGGCTGACCAACGGCGTGCATTACGCATGTTAAACCTGAAAGTTCCAGCGCTTTCATATTCCGGTGTAGGCGCTTCGTTTGCGTTTCCACCAAACAAGTCAGACAGCGCCTGAACCAACGGATGAACGCCTGTCATTTGCTTTGGTTGAAGCTTTGCTTCTACCGCTTCGAATGCGGGCTCAACGTCGGGCCATTCCCAGCCTTTCACGTTCCAGCCGTCAAAGTCGTCACACCGCCCGCGAAACCAAACCATAGAGTTTATCGAACCTGAACCGCCAAGCATACGCCCGCGATGCACATTCAGTTGCCTGTCGCCAAGACCTTTTTGCGGATCTGATTTGAACCGCCAATCTCGCTTGCTGCCCATCAACCACGTCAAACCGAATGGCATTTTGACCAAAGGGTGGTTGTCGGACGGGCCCGCTTCGAGCAATAGTACGCGACCAACTTCACGCCGCGCCAATTCAGCAGCGACGATGCATCCGGCCGAGCCAGCGCCGACAACGATGAAATCGGCATCGGCAGTCATGCGCGTTTTCCCACTTCTGCAAACACATCAAACCCGAGCTGGAGCAGCACATGCGGAATATCCAGCATGCACCAGTTTTCGATGATTTTTCCGTCTTCGCAGCGCCACCAGTCACAATCGCGCATGAACACACGTTTGCCAGTGGCCTCAAGGCCAAGGAATGGTTTGACATGGACGCCCGTGATCATTGGCCAGCCGCTTAGGAACGCGTAGTTTCCGTCACCAGACTTGCAGTCGGCCTCAACACCCGTGATGCCGACCTCGCTGCCGTCACCCCATCCGTCAAAGGTCTGCTCAAACGGTTGTTGGAACGTAGCGAATGCATCAACAGTTGCATAAGAGCCAAGCCCACCAGGCCCGTACCACACCATCCGCTCGTGCCAATAAGGGCGCCAAGCTTCATCTTCCGTCGCAAGCTTTTTGAGCATCCCTTCGACCAGATCAGCAGATGCCCGCGACGCGTCTGGATCAGATGGCCCAACGTGGGTCCCATCATGCGTTGCAGGGCCAGGCACAACGCCTTCGTACCCGTGGCTTTTGTCCAATGGCCAAAGGCCAAGTGCGATTATCAACTCTGCAAACCCAAGAAACACATGGCTTTCAACGATCTTGCCGTTTTCCATCCGGTGGAATTCACCAAACCGCAAGTAAGCCAGCTTACCGCTGGCGGGGATGCCAAAGAGTGGCTTGGTAAAGTGGCCGCGAAAATACCCTGTTGAGGTAACCCATTCAGTACCAAGGTATTCACCGCCAAGAGCAATATAGTTTTGCCGTGTTAGGCCCTCGAACGAAGCCATGATCGGCGCGATGACATCGCTGTAATACCCAAGGCCATCCCGCGCCTCGTTGATCGGGTGACTGGCATTCACTTTTGCGGCGTCATGGAAATTATCTGCGACCGCTTTCTCAACCTCACCCAAATCAAAGCAACGCAGAAACTGATGGTAGCGAGCTTTGTTCTCGGAGGATGTCTCGGTCGCAATTCCCATTGCTGGACGGTTTGCGCGTTTGTTCATGTCAGACGCCCCTTCGAATTGGCAAGTAGGTGCTCATTTTGATCACCCTTTAACCGCGCCGGCCGTCAGGCCACCAACAATCTGGCGCTGGAAGAACAGGACCATCAGGAGCAATGGGGCGGTGACGGATACAACCGCAGATACGGCAAACATGACGTTGCCCTTGGTCTGTGTGGTTCCAAGGAAGCTGGCAACCTTTGGGATCATCGTCTGATTTTCTCTGGACAATAGCATCGTTGTCACCGCAAAGTCATTATAGGCTAGCAGAAACGAAAACAGTCCCGTGGTAATCACTCCCGGCCACATCACCGGAATGATGACATTGCGAAAGGCCTGAAACCGCGTGCAACCATCTACCATCGCGCTTTCGTCCAACTCGGCAGGAATGTTCTTAAAGAACGAATGTAGCATCCACAGGGTAAATGGCTGATTGATCGCTACCAGAACGATGATTGTTGTTGCAGTATGCCCCCAAAGGTTCCATTGAAAGAACACCGGAAGATAGCCCGACACCAGCGTGATCGGTGGCATGGCCCGAAAGATTAGCGCCGAAAGCAGGAACCAAAAGGCATAGCGATAGGTAGACCGCGCCAGCGCATAGCCCCCTAACGTTCCCAGCGTCAGCGATATGGTAACCACAAAGAAACACACGATGACGGAATTCCAGGCTGCGAGCCAGAATTTTTCTTGAACCCAGGCCCCGTAATATCCATCACCAGTAACGCGTGCGCCGGTTTCGCTGACCGTCAGCTTGCCGGTCAGCGCGTTGGCCCAATTGGCCTTAGAAAAGAAATCGCCCTCTACCTTAAATGATCCCCAAAGCGTCCAGAGGAACGGAAAGGCGGCAAGGATCATCCAGATTGCCAGTACGCCGATGACCAGAAAAGTGATTGCGACGGGTTGGCGTTGTGCTTTGCTAGACATGTTTCACCTATTTCCGATCGAATTCGCGCCAAGTGCGTACCAAAACCGGCGACAAAAGGATCGCGACACCAATAATTGTAAGAACAGAGGTCGCGGCCGCCGAAGACAGCTGGCGCGTCTCGCCACCAAGATCGTTGAAGATTGCCCAACTAAGCGATGTTGCATGGGCTTCGGCGGAGAAACTGACGATGGGTTCAAAGACCCGGAAATTATCCATCAGCTGCATAAGGGCAATAAACGTGGTCAATGGCAGCAAGTGCGGGATAATGACGTGGCGGATTTGCAGCCAACGATTGGCACCGTCCACGCGTGCAGCTTCTAACGTGTCCTGATTTACTGACTGAAGCCCTGCATAATAAACAATAAATGCAAAGGGCGTGGAATGCCACACACCATAGACCATCAACATGATCCACATCAGCGGCGTTGACGCTTTGACCGACAGATCAGGATCGCCTGCAAGGTATTGCAGCGCCGCTCCGACAACGCCGCGCGCATCCACCATCCAGAAAAGGATCAGTGCGCCCACCAGCGGAGTTATTATCATCGGCAACAGAGAGAAAAAGATCAGTGGGCCGCGGATTGCCTTGACCGCACTATTGACGGCGACAGCAACCACAAACCCAAGAACGATAACAAGCGGTGTTACGACGAATGTGAAAACGAGCGTGAATGAAATAGCCTTGTAAAAAGGAAGATTAAGCATCTGCGCCCCGAAATCACGCCAAGAATTAGATCTTGTCCAATTCTCGCCAAACTCGTCAATCGCTAGGTGGTTGCGGTCTGTATACGTTTTAAATCCAGCAAACTGCCCCAAAGGGTGTTCTGCGCGCAATGCAGCAGTTGCGTTTTGATCAACGGTTGTGGATTCCTTGCACCCAAACAGATCACAGGTTTCAACGGTTTTGATCACCTGTTCGTGGTCGACGTGAACCGATTGCACAAGAACCGAAACGATCGGGAAAAAGATAAACAACAACATTGCCAAAGCTGACGGAAGAACAAACCAGAAAAAGGATTTATGTTTCATAATCTTGGTATCTCCGGGCGCCGGTCAAGGTTGTGGGATGATCCGGGGCAAAAAGTTCCGCCCCGGATCAATGGGCTCCTTAGTTTAGGAAGCCCTTTTCTTTAGCAGCGGCAGTATAGGCAGCTTCTGCGTCTGCCAGCGCCTGTTCAGCGCTTTCTTTACCCAACAGGAAGTCTGCGAGGTTGCCACCCAAAGCGGTGTGCAGCAATCCGTGGTATGGCAGCATTGGATACGAGGTTGTGCCCGCTGCGATTGCTGCAAACACACCGTCATTGACCGGTGCCGGGGTGTAGCCGTCAATCATCCAGACGGCCTGACCCATGGTTTCCTCAGTCAAGATTGCCGGGCTGGTCCCATTCTTCATTGCTAGGAAAGTCGCGACCGCATCTTCATCCGACACGTTCCTTGCAACAGTCCAACCATCCCACCACAGGGTCGAAGCCGGGGTTGAACCACCGCCCACAGTCAGCGGACCGCCGACGGTGATGTTTGAATAGACCTGCTCTTCTGCACCTTCGTCATCCATCAGGTTACCCATGCGGGATCCCCACATGTTCATGATCATGACGTTGCCTGCTTCCATTTCAGCGCCGGTGGCGTTGCTGTCATGTGTTAGGAAGTCTGGGTTCATGTACTCAGTCAACGCTTTCATCATGTTCAGAGTTGCAACACCTTGAGCATTGTTAATTGAAACTTCGGCTGTACCGGGCTTATAGAATTCGCCGCCATGACCGATGTACATGTTGGTGAATTCCTGGGCCAGGTTCCAACCCGCCGCATAGGCGCCGCCCACGGGGTATTTGCTGATGCCTGCTGCGCGGATTTTCTTAGCAGCTTCCAGAACTTCTTCGTAAGTGGTTGGCACATCAACGCCAATCTCAGCCAGCACATCTTTGCGATAAGCAAGCGTCTGCGCGTTCGCCATAAAGGCCACGGCCATAACATTGCCGTCGATCGTAATCAGCTGGTTTTTGGGAATGTCCTGACCATGTGCTGCAACAAGATCATTCAATGGACGGACGACATCTGCGTTCATGAGCGCCACTACTGACGAGTTTGCAATGATCGCTGACGTATATTCCGCGGGGTTTCCGCTCATGCCGTCGACATTGATTTTTTGGTGGTCTGCCGTCAGGTTAATCTTCACGTCGCCGCCCGTACAGGCTGCCGCACCGTTGGCAACTGTGTGAATGGCTGGAAATTCGTTTCCGACAATGCTGACATTGCCAGAAATTTCACAGCCCGCATACGCGGTGCCTGCAGTGATTGCAAAGGCGCTCGCAAGTGTTACTTTTTTTAGAAACATATCGTCTCTCTCCCTTTTGATTGGATGCATCTTCGAAGCCTGCATCCGTTGACCCCGCCGAGGCGGGAAATTGCGAGGGTCACCCCCCGATGCGCGCACCTGTTTCTGCTTCGAATAGGTGACAGTGCTCCACGGGCACCTCAATCGACACAGTTTCGGCGATTGCTGCCCGGTAATTTTTGTCGGCTTTCACGGAAACCAATGCGCCTCCTATGCGGACGCTGACCGTCGTCGCATCGCCCAAAAGCTCCATTGTGTAGATCGGCGCGTTGATCTGCCCGCTGCTTTCGATGACTTTAGCATCCTCTGCACGGAACCCAAGCGTCACGGGGCCATCCACTGCCTCTAGCCCAGAGATTTGGACATTGTTGGTGGTAAATGTACCGTCTTTAATTGACCCATCCATCAGGTTCATCGCCGGGTTGCCAATAAAGCTGGCAACAAACGCGTTAGCGGGATTGTCATAAATTTCAACCGGAGTACCGACTTGCTGCACCACACCCGCCCTCATAATCACGACCCTATCCGCTAACGTCATGGCTTCAATCTGATCATGGGTCACATAGATGGTCGTTACAGCAAGCTCGTGTGACAGGTTTTTGATCTGCGCACGGGTCGATACCCGCAACTTGGCATCAAGATTGGACAGGGGTTCGTCCATCAAAAATACGTTCGGTTCGCGCACAACCGCGCGGGCGAGCGCGACCCGCTGGCGTTGACCACCTGACAATTCAGCTGGTTTACGATGCAGAAAATCATCAAGTTCTACCATGGCACTGGCCCGGCGAACTCTTTGATCATGGGTTTTAGGGTCAACACCACGTACGCGCAGAGGAAAGCGAATGTTTTCGTAAACGTTCATATTCGGGTAAAGCGCGTAGCTTTGAAAAACCATCGCGACGTCGCGATCTTTGGGTTCCAAATCATTGACCCTCACTCCGTCTACCAGAATGTCGCCTTCGGTCGCGTCCTCCAACCCGGCAATCATCCGCATTGTTGTGGTTTTGCCGCACCCGGACGGCCCGAGCAGAACCAAGAACTCCTTGTCTGCAATGGTGAGGTCAAATTCGTGAACACCCACGAACGACCCCCAACGTTTGGACAAATTGCGGAGCTGGATTTCGGCCATATCTTCCCCCTGATAGAATGCACACACCATTTTTTGCATTCGTTAGCAAAGACTATAGACAGTGGACAAATTGTTTGACAAGCTGTTTTTGCAAACGAATGCAAAATATGGAAAAGCCGGAAGGTGCGATGATAAAATCAAATTTTATAAATGAAAAACAACTAGTTAAGGATTTCTATACACGCCTAGACAAGGCATGCGAGACGGATATCCCAGAGATTTTGGAAGCATTCACATCACCTGAATATCTGTGGCGAGGGTTTCATCCCTTCAACGAAATCACCTCGGCGCAAGAAGTCGGCGAATCGTTTTGGCAGCCCCTGCGAGGTGCGCTGACCTCCCTTCAGCGACGTCTTGACGTCTTTATGGCCGGGCATAACTCGATTACCGAGCAGGGTGGTGTTTGGGTTGTTTCCATGGGACATCTGATGGGGCTGTTCGACCAGCCTTGGCTGGGCATTCCCCCAACTGGAAAAATCGCCATGCTGCGTTATTGCGAGTTCAATCGGGTGGATAATGGTAAAATAACCGAAACTGCAATGTTTTTTGACATTCCACACCTGATGATGCAGGCAGGGTTACAACCGTTTCCGCCGCAAACAGCGGCGCATTTGGTGCAACCCGGTCCAATGACCCACGATGGGCTGATGTTTGACCCGCAAGACCCTGAAGAAGGGCGTAAAACGTTGGACGTGACAAATGCAATGATAAGCGACTTAGGAACCTGGGCTTTGGGGTTGCCGCTGGAAGAAGAACTAGCGCGAACGTGGAATGACAACATGGTCTGGTGGGGACCCGCAGGCATCGGCGCTACCTACACAATCAAACGCTATGCCAAACAGCATTCTGGGCCCTTTCGGGCCACATTCTCGGACAGGTCTTCAACCGGACATATTTGCAGACTGGCCGAGGGTCGTTTTAGTGGTTTTTTTGGCTGGCCAAACTTCACAGCTGTTCATACCGGCGGCTTCATGGGGATGCCCGCCACTGAAGAACGCGGTGAAATGCGGGTTATTGATATTTATCGGCGGGACGGAGACAAATTGGCTGAAAACTGGATTTTCATTGATCTTCTGCATTTCTGGAACATGCAAGGTATCGACATTCTTGCGCGCACAACGGCTATTCATGAAGGCCATGAAACAGGTGCAAATGGAGCACATCCATGATCGACGCACACCACCATCTTTGGGATCTTTCCGCTGTTTACTATCCCTGGCTAATGGCGCGCGGTGTAGAGCGTTTCTTTGGCGACCCAGCCCCTATACAACGTGACTATCTCATCAATGAATTTCGTTCTGAAGCCACAGCCGAGGGCATAGGCGCATCCGTGCACATTCAGGTGGGTGCAGAAAATAGCATGGCCGAGGCACGCTGGGTCCAATCCGTAGCCGATGCCAATTCTGACTGGGCTTTAAAGCAAGTTGTTTTCGTTGACCTCACTGCATCCGATCTGGATGCGCAGCTAGATAGCATTCAGTCCCTGCCGAGCGTCGCCGGCGTGCGCCAAATTGTTGGCCGTGCACCTGGTGAGGATGCCCTCACAGGCACGAATACACTGCTAGACAACCCTGCCTTTGTGGCGGGGCTGCAAAACGCAGGACGTCGCGGTCTTAGTTTTGATCTTCAGTTAATACCGGAGCTGATGGAAAAAACCGCCAATCTTCTTGCTTTGGCCCCTGATACGGCTGTCGCGCTTTGTCATGCCGGGTCCCCGCATGACCGCTCTGGCGACGGGCTAACGCGCTGGGCGGGCGAACTGCGCGCGCTTTCTAACCTGCCTCAAGTGCGTTGCAAGCTGTCAGGTTTAAGTATGTTTAATCATAATTGGGAACCCGAGGATTTCCGCCGAATTGTTGAAACTTGCCTAGACCAATTCGGCCCCAATCGCGTGATGTTCGGGTCGAACTTTCCAGTAGATAAGCTGTATTCCAACTATGCCACACTGGCTCAAACATATCGCAACCTAGTTCCGCGTGAAATGCATCAAGCGGTCTTCAACGATACGGCAGCGGATTTTTATTCCATCTTTCCAGTCCATGTTTAAAGCAGCAATAGTTTCTGAAGGTGTAACGCCCCAGTTAATCAGCTCAACCCCAGCCCTTTGATATGGCAGCAATGACGGCTGCTGTCAGACGAATGAGAACTCGCATTAGATTGCTGGTGCAGCCTGAATCTATGCGCTCAATAGTTGGCGCCACTCGGTGAGAGCAGCGGCACGGGTTGGCGTGAATTTGGCGCGTGAGTAGAGATGACCGTCCTGCAGCCCCTTACAGCCAACCTAACCCCACACCCAGCTCCTGTTGCGTCTTTAGCGAGCTAGAGTGGGTTGAATGGGGGATTGGCTGCACGTGGGTTGCCTGAGCGCGGGCTGACAGATGCAGCGGTGCGGGAGCGTGTGCGCGTGCGGGAAGCGTGTCGTCAAGTCAACCGATATGGGGACGAATATAGGGACTAAATAACAGATCATAAAATAAGATACTGATATATATAATTAAATATCGTTTATTTGGCAGACAGACAGGAATTCAAAGTTCCGAACTTGCCTAATTCCATTCAAACTATGTCTGTCGACACAAAGGATAACCTCAAAATCTAACGTGTTCGTTAAACCGCATACTGTGCAGTTGCACGCCAAAACCCTGTGTAATCCACCAACCCGCGTTAGCTGCCACACTTAGCGGCATGATTAAGGTCGAGCCCGTAAGCCGCAGCACAGACGGCAACAGACACCACTGCGATCAACTTGCCCCAACGGGCGGTTGCGACCGCTGAGGTTTGAGACGCTCAAAGTCAGCCTGTGACGTTGCAATACTGGTCGCCGTTGGCATACCGGATGTATTTGTAGAAGACGGATCGGGCGGCGAACTTGGTGACTTTGGCATATTGGGCTTGGGCACTGACGCTATTGCTTTTCCCACGCGCGATTTGGGTTTACTCTTAGCGCTGACTTTTCCACTTTTAAGTTTCGTGTCCAGTTTGTTGGTCAGAAAGCTTGCAGTGTTGGCAAAGGTTTTGATGTCATCAACTGCCTGCTCAAGGCTGCCGCTGCCTGAGGATTTCTCAATCACATCGATGAGGCGGCGCAATTCCTCACGCTCATCCATTGCAATACCCCCTGCCCTGCGCGCTTGGGGTCAACAAAAGACCACCTCGGAATGATAAGTACTGGCCTATAAAAAACCGCAGCGCAGATTTTTGAGGCTGCAGAACCCATTTCGGCCACAGGCTCATAGCGCCATCCGTTCAGGCGCGCGCCACACTGCTTCAGCCTGCCTTGCTATGGCACTGTCACATAGGGCTTTGAGGTTGATCAGCTTTGCGGCCCAAGCCTTATGCTCCTCAGCATCTGATCCGTTTAAACGCGCCGCATAATACCCTAGCTTGTTGGAACAGATTGTCAGTGTCTCAACACTAGCATCAATGCGGTTGTAGCGCAGCACACGGATATAGCCCTCACTGCGCCCAAGCCAGCTGCGACAAAACTCTGGTGTGTTCTGCACAATGCCAGTTTGGATCAATTCGTCTCGTAGATGTTCTAGTAATCTTATGCTCATATGCGTCCTCCAATGCGCTGCTTACACTGGTATTTATCTCTATTGAGCGAAGATGGGGTGTTTGTGAGCCGTTTGGCGCGCTGTTCATCAGTTACAGCCTTTTCTGCCGGGTTTTCTTGTCTCGTTGATAAATACATGCGGAGACGAGCATGACATATGAACAGCGCAAACAAGAACGACAGGCTTTGATCGATCATCTGCTGGCACAAGAGTGGAATGTGTTTGGCACTCTCAAGTTTGTAAACGGTAGAACTATTGGCAGCAGTAGCGCTGATAAACTCCTGCGCAGCTACTGGAACCGCATTGATCGTATGTTCTTTGGCAAAGCTGCTGAACGCCAGAACATGCGCGTACCGCGCTGGTGCTTTGCACACGAAGGCTCAGACAGCGAGAACTACCACATCCACTTTGCGCTGCAGGCTCCGATCCCTGACGTGGATCACATGTGCTGTGTGTTAAACGCAGTGTGGGCGCAGCATCATGCACAGACCGCGCCACTGGCGAAGAACTGGATCATTCCTGTTCAAGATCGCTCCGCAGTGGCCAGTTACGTTACACACGAATACTGGCGCATGGGCAGTGACACGCTGCTAGATGAACTGTGTTGGGACAGAACACCGGTTGATACGATGGCACAGTATCGTCATGACCAACAGGCACATCGCATTACACGGGCAGCCAGCCCACTCTGGCTTAGGCAAGCGCAACAGGCATTAAACACACGACAGGCAGCATATCAGGCAAACGCAGATCAGTTTGTAATGGAGCGTGGCTAGGCCCCTTCTCGCAGGCAATCAGCAGACAATTTGAGCGCAAAGACTGTCGTAGGTTCAAAACCTTGGCACATCCTTGTTCACGAGCATATGTTCAAACAAAGATGACAAGGCAAAGATGTTCAAACACAGAACATCAACGAAGATGATCAAACAGACATAGAGATAACAGCTTAATACAGCGTAAGCGGAGCAAACCGTTAGACGCTTTTTTTATGGGCGTGGGTTCGGTGTATCTACGCTGGTCTAATGTCATTCATTACTCCATATGCAATTAATCAGCATCGATACTGCACACATATACGCAGTAACCTATAATCTCATATTAATACACAAATTCATATACTTGACTGTCTTTTCGGTAGTCCAAGCATCAAAGTGAACATACGCTTTAGCTGTAAACAAACAGCAAGGAGCGCACATGACACATCTCACAAAACTTACATTTAAAACAGTTGATCGCAGCAGCACACGTGATCCCATTATTGCGCGACGTGATAAGCTCGTAGCAGGACTTAAAGAGCAAAAGCTGGTTCATGCCGCCACACTCAAGAAAGAAGATCATCTAGTTGACCGACACAAGTGGATGCAAAATGACACAGGTGAACGTGTACTGGTCAAAACGCATCGTCGCATCCGTCCATGGTTTTTTGAACAAGATGGCGGTTGGTATGTGCAGTGTCGTTATGGGGCCCGTGTGATCACGGCTGATGGCACCAACAATGCGGTATTTGTGAACTCATTGGCTGACGTGCTTGGTGTATTAGATGCCTTGCTCAATGCAGCAGCGGCTGGGGAGCTGGATGCGGCCATTACCCAAGTGGCAGAGCGCAAACCCGCAGTCAAACCAGGCGCTGCCAAAGCTGCAGCACATGCCTGACGCTACCACAGCTAAAATAGCAGCACTTAATGATCACGCGCGGCAGACATTTAGGGAGTGTCGTGTGGCGATCACTCAAGCTGTTGCCCAGCTAGTCAAGGATGATGTCGACTACATTCTGAACAAGGTACGCAAATACAACCACTTCACGCCCGACAACGATCCATTTAGTGAGCATGATTTTGGCTCAATTCAACTCGCGGAAAACACTATCGTTTGGAAGATTGATTACTACGACCTTGACCTGCACAAGCACTCACCAGATCCAAGTGATCCAGCTTTCACAGCACGCATACTCACTATTATGTTGGCGGAGGAATATTGAAGCCAAACACAGACCATGTCGACACAAACACAGCAAAACTGCCCTCATCAAAGTAAGCACTGCCAGTCTGTCGAGCTAGTAAGTTTGGGAGCAAACACTGTGTTTGAACATGCAGTGTTAACACTGCACTTGGAAACACAGTGTTTGGCAAAAATGGCAAACAGTACTGTTGCAAACACAGTGTTTGGATTATTTGATCATTAAATCAGTGATATAATATTTTAAGCACACTATTTTACCTATTCTGCGCCTTGGGAAATTCTCCACAACCAACGTTATCTATGTATTGTAACGCCGTTCTTAAGTAGCGATTAACTTGGTTTGAGATAGTTATGCGCGCACGCTTGTTATGAGATTGCGTGTCTAGTGCCCTACGTGTGCGGGTCTCTTTTAGCGTTGGTGTCGGCAAGAAGTTTGGCTTGTAACCTGCAAGCACGCCCAATTCATAGGCAGATACATCAGGATTGGTGCAGCGCAGATCCCAGATGTTCAAAACACGGTGCAAGGTGTGAGCAGACACATTCGCAAATATCGGATATTTAGCTGTTGAGGAGAGTTTTGCTCGCTCACCCGGCATAATGCCATGCGCTTGCATATGCAGTGCTTTGATTTCTTCGTGTATTTGACTAAATGGCTTTTTCGTGTCAATTTGATACAGAATGATATCATCATCTTTCAAAATCTCTTTGTTTTTTGCAAGCGAACTACGTTCCGCAAAAAGACCCTTGTGGGATCTCCACCATGTCAAAAAATCGCTTTTGAATATATTTCCAAAATCCTTGTAGAGTTCTTCGGATTTACCTCGCCCTAATTGCTTGCAGGTTTTAGCATAATCAATATTGCGTTTCAAAAACGCCCACCACCAATAATAAATTGAAGCTTTATAGGGTTCTGCATCACGATATGGCAGATTACGCTGCACGCGGAACCTTGAACCTCTGGTTTGCTCTATATTGGGCGGTGCAGTTAAAAAGATCATAGGTCGATCTTCGCCCTTGGTCGTTTCCACAACCATGACTCCATCTCCATCATAATGAACATGGACTCAAAAACTAGGGCGGTTCCTCAATTATACGAGTCTTAGCATGACACTTAAATGCTGTGGCCCATTACCTGCCGATGGCAATGTTCATTGGCGGCGGGCTTTTACTCAACGGTTTGCACAACCCTGCAGACCTCAATTGAAAGGAAGACCTATGTCTGTTCAAACTCAAATCAAAACTGATATCCACCAGCGTTTAAACGCGATGCACACAGCACGCGTAACTTGGGAAGAAGGCACACTGCGCGCATCTAACGATGAGCTATATGCAATCCTCGAAGGCGTTTATGCTCTTTATTCAGAACTTAAAACAGAAGTTGGCAAGCGGCGAGCATTCGCTGCCCTACTCACAGACCTTGAAGTCAAAACTCAGGCAAATACCAGTCTTGCCCTAAAAGTGATCCGCTTTGTTTTTGGAACGCAAGGTCGTCGTGAAGATGCTTATGCACGGGTAGTCGCAATAGCCCATGACATGAAGAGCCCTGATCAAAGCTTCACCAGTTATGTGCAGGAGTGTGGTGGTATAGAAGAAGTGCGCCGGGTGCCCACGTCGACAAAATCAACCACCATGTCCAAAGAAGACTTCAAAAAGCTTGCCCTAGAGGGGCTGCAGGAAGTGCAGGTTGGTGTATCGACGTTTGATCTGCCAACTTTTATTCAACCAAACACCGACTACGAAGAGGACTATGCTGTTGCCCTGGTACGCTGCAATGACAACGGCACGGGCACTATTGTGTATGGATGCAATGAAGCCGGTATCATTGACGCGGTCCTCGTCTCATCCGGCAAAGACCTTGATGAGCGCGCTCAAGAAAGCCTCGCCAAGCTTGACGCAGGCGATCTAGCAAGCAAACGCGCACGCGATGTCAAAGAGTTTGCCTCCAAGATGATCCGCGTGGGTCCTAAAACTTCGATCTCTGCTTCAGGTGACACCGCTTACACCAACGGTGCAGCAAGCCACGTGTATGGTTAAATTTTACCAACCTATGGGGCAGCATTGCGCTGTCCCATAGATCTACAAACTCACTGAAAGGATCTGAGGATGTCATTTGACCTCAAACATCTCCCGCAAACTTTTGCCGATTTGGTAATTGCCAATCCGCTGAATGCGGCTGTGATCAAGTCTTACTGCGAGCAACCACCGGCTAAGCCTTTGTTGTTGGCTGGCCCACCCGGCGCAGGCAAAACAGAAGCAGCGCGCGTGATAGCCCTAAGTCATTTTTTGCGCGCACAGGACCACTACATGCGTTGGGAATACAACGCCGCAAGTTTCGGCAAAAACTTTGAAGATAAGATTATGGCCGAAGTAAACTATCAAATGTTTGGCAACTCGGACAAAGCGTTGATTGTCATCAATGAGATCGACGAGATGGAGCTGCGCAGTATGCAACCAAAGTTTCGTGAGTTTATGGATACCAAACGCCATCTGATACGTTTTGTGGCAACGACCAACCATAAAAACCGAATGATGGGCGCAATGCTGTCACGCTTTCGAGTGCTAGACATGGATCCACCCTCAAACACAGATTGGGTGCCACGTGTATTAAGTATGTTGCAGGCAGAAGGCCTAAATCCAACACGTCAGGATGTGACCCAAATGCTTCAAAGCTTTAATGGCAGTGCGCGTGATTTAATCGATCTCGTCGAAGAGACAGTTATAGCCAGCAAAGTCGCAACGCGTTGACCACTGATTTTAACCTGACCTCAATCACACAGCCCAAAACCTCATACTATGTGCATAGTATGAGGTTATTACATAAGTCATTGATATCAATTATTGATCAGCAATATAGCAAAATGGTTTCAAAATAAAATCTCACAATAAGCCATCAAACCGCAGATATCATGAGATTTTACCCGATTAACCAATAAAACAAAGGGCCCAAACCTGGCAGATTTCGGTAGGAAGACCAATACCTCAGACTTTATACTCAAAGCTAACATAACGTTAGATTTTGAGGGGAGTTTGCAATGCGCCAGGCACAAACACTGAATGAGGCTCAACTGCGCAGGGTTATACACTACTGCCGAAGCAGACGTCATCCAGTTCGTGATGAAACCATCATATTGGTCAGCTTCTACGCAGGGCTCCGAGCCAAGGAAATCGCAGCGCTCACAGTGGGCAACATATTCGATGAGGGCGGTGCTGTTCGCACACAGTTCATCCTAAGCGCACGGCAGAGCAAAGGTGGGCAAACACGCACGGTGTATCTTAATCAGCGCTTGCGAAAGGCTCTCCGCGAGTATGGTGACTACATACGCCCAGCAGATCCAAAGCGTCCGCTATTTGCCAGTCAAAAGGGCGGTCACTTCTCAGCCAACACAATGTGCCAGCTGTTTCTGGACATATACAAAGCAATTGGTCTCAAGGATGCCTCAAGTCATTCAGGTCGCAGGACATATATTACCCGTTTGGCCAACAAGGGTGTAGGCGTACGCTTGCTTGCAGCTCTTGCCGGCCATTCGCATATATCCACGACACAGAGGTACATAGATGTGAACTCTGAGCAATTGAGTGAAGCTGTGGAGTTGCTGTAAACAATTGGCCCAGTGCGGACCTTCGAACAAAGTGCAGCTAATGGCGGGTCAGAGCCCAAACTTGACCGATGCTGCAAGTCGCACGAAAGTCGGCTTTGGTGTCATTTTGCAAGATCAAGGCTGCTAAACAGGGCTCACGCCTATTCGGTTTCCTCTCTCTTGGACGCGCTGCCGTAAAACGCTGGTTTACTCTTGCCCGTCGCATCGAAAACTTTACGGTCACAGCATGGAATCAAAGAGCCTTCAATCGATGCAATCATCCGCCAAGAACGCAACCATGCGTTTGCTGGCCGTTCGGTCAAGGCGTCCGGGTCGCATTCCTTTTTCCAGAATGCGTGCGGGTCCAGGTCACAAATAACCCGACCCACCACATCAAGCATTCAAAAGGAAATATCATGTCATCACATTACCGTTCACTCTATCTGCGGTACGCAGAGGCCCTCAAGCATCCAAATAATTTTTCTAGCACAGTTGCCGCATTCTTTGCTGCAGACGCCAACATCAACGTTGTCCACCCGTTCAATGAACTGCAAGGGGCAGACACGTACCTCGAAAAATTCCTGCGTCCGTTACAACACTCGTTCGAGGGGCTTTACAGGCGCGACGACATTTTCATGGCTGGCCAATTTGATGGGCAAGATTGGATCAGTTCCACGGGCTACTACGTAGGGCGCTTTGCGCAAGACTGGATCGGCCTCAAGGCAACCGGCACACTCAGCTATCTGCGCTATGGAGAGTTTCACCGCATTGAGGACGGAAAAGCTGTCGAAAGCTATATCTATCTCGACATTCCCGAGTTGATGATCTCGTGCAACCAATGGCCCCTGACCATGGGCCCTGGCCTGTCGCGTGGATACACTGGAATGATTCACGGCCCCGCAACCCGCGACGGCGTTATCACAGATGCGCCTGATCCCGCCGCAGGGCAGCGCAGCTACCAGATTGTGACGGACATGCTTGCAGGTCTTGCAACCAAAGACGAAGCATGGCGACCTTACTGGCACGACAATATGATGTGGTACGGTCCGGGCGCGTTTGGAAGCTTTGTCGGCATTGAGGAGTTTGCATCGTTTCAAGTTCCATTCGAGTCCCAATTTGACGGATGGTCTGGCGGGTCCAAGGGCAACGGGATGACCAAGCACTTCACAAGATATGGTGAGGGAAATTATACGTGCTCGGGCGGTTGGCCATCCTTAACCGGTGTCAACGTGAAGCCATTCCTAGGGCAAGGACCCACGCAAGAGCGGGTATTCATGCGTGTCTGTGACTGGTGGCGGCGAGAGAATGACCTTCTTGTCGAGAACTGGGTGTTTGTTGATGTCCCGCATGTTTTGCTGCAGCTGGGATATGATCCGTTACCACATTGGCAAGGCTCGTAGGGTTAGAACCACTGGACTACTTTGCTGACTTTTGAGGGAATGCTTTCGTATTAAACATCAGAATGTCTGCAGTCATTGCGGACATTCGAATTGCTTTGGGCAATAGCAGTTTTGTCCGCATGGCTGACTTTTGTACAGCGCGCCGCGAACAGCAGTTTTGAGCCCAAACTTACTGGATGCTCAATCGGCCGCGAAAGCTCGCCAATCTATTTTGGATAGTATTGCGCACCTACTCGAACACCAATGTATGTAATAGGTAAAGCCTGTAAATATTTACCGTCACACAACAGTCTCGAGGAAATCAAATGCCGTGCTCTCGCCAATAGCCAAAGCGCCTTCAATGAGACCGGGACTGCGTTCAGAAACCTCGCTCACTGCAAATTGCACTCGACCATCGAGGTATTTCTCCCTCAGATTATTTGGCCCAACTTCAGGATAATTTACAGATTGTGCTAGATCCAGCTCAGTCACAATACGTGGGTTAGTGGCCCAGTCTTGAATTACCAGTTCCAAGGGTTTAGCTGCAGCTTTACCAAAGCAATCTGAAAGTTGGGCTAAAATTTCTTGTCTTAATTGGCCTGGAGATGATTGCCGTTGTTTTGGCGACCAGCCTACAAAGCCAAACAGCGCTCCCGGCGTCATTTCTGCGCAAGTGTGATCATGGACTTCGACAAGAGGTCCAGTTTGGCTAGCTATCCGGCCAGATAAACCAGCATCTCTCCAAAAGGGCCGGTCGTAAATAACGACCGCCTTTGCATGACTGCTCATCCAAGTCGGTGTTTCTTGCATAGCTTTGATGAGGCTCGGTGGTGCCCACGGCATACGAATAGTTGTGGCAACGACACGTAGCGGAGCTGCCACAATCACTCTTTGCGCCGTGATCATTTCTCCTGAATCCAGACGTATGTTTATGCGCTCTGGTCCATCTTCACAAAGCTCGGCCACTACAGCACCCGTACGTATGTTGCTCGAACCAAGCCGCTCAGCAAGAGTGTCTATCAAAGTCGTTGGTCCACCAACGATACGAACCATTCCATCCTGTCCAGGCAGTGGTTGATAGAACGGTTCTGGCCCATAGCCTGTGATTACTGCGTTACCTTCGTTAAATTGATCAAACGTCTTGATATCAAGCTTACTCAGCCAACGAGCCACAACGGGTTGATATTTTGGCCAGACCCAAGTTGGGCCTAGATCAGCTACGGCTTGAGTGCCGGCACCATCACGTACTGAGCGGATGCGACCTCCTATTTGTGCATCTGCCTCTAGCACCTGCACGCTAATACCCGCTTCTTGCAATGTTACTGCTGCCGTAAGTCCGGAAAGGCCAGCACCAATAATAACTACATCCATATTATAACCTTAATGTTGGTTACTGAAACATAGTCAGTTATCACAACGAGGTACATAGATGTGAACTCTAAGGAGTTGAGTGAAGCGGCGCAGCTCTTTTAGCATTTAGCCCTGCATAAAGCTGCCTAAACGCCCAAAATAGCAATAAGCCCTCTTTCTGAAAGCTTACCCTCTTCGACAAGTTCAAGCGCCTTGATGCGTACGTCTGGCGCAACACTGTAGGCGTCTTGATGTGTGCCGATTACTGCAAGGGCAGACTTTTCTGATAAAGACCCCCTGCTGAGCATTTCCAACGCTTTTAAGCTGGCTTGCGAATTCTTGTCGTTTGTATCGCTGCTCGCATTTACACTGCGCTTTGAGCCCGCCGTTGCCGTAGCGGTTGCTTTTGGTTCGTTGGGAAGGCTCTCTTCAATCTCTGCATCATCAATTACGCGCTGTAAATCTTCATCTGTGACGGCAAAACCATTGGAGAGGTCAGCGGTATAGTCTTTATGAGGAGTCTCGTATCGCTTGCCCGTGAGCATTTCTTTCTTCAGGCGCGGCGTGAGATGACTGTAATGGCGCTCAATCATCAAAATCGACGTGCCCATTTGAACAGCCAGAGTATGTACGTCCATCCCATCATTTAGCAGTGAGAACGTGGCATAGGTGTGGCGCAAGCTATACAGCGTGCGATCTTGGCCCGTGCGAGGACAGGTCAACAGCCCAGTGTCTTTCATAAATATCTTAAAGGTCTGACGCAGGTTTGCGCTGGCCGTGCCATCAGGCAACCGAAACACAGGTTGCTCTAATCGTGCCTTCATCAACTGCTCAAAACTCATATCAGCAATGTCAGGACATCTGCTTTGAATACGCTTGAGATAGTTTATGGTACCTGCCCTACAGATGATGTCACGGCGCCCCGTTTTACCCGTTACACTCATCTCAAGGTATTTAAGCCCCTTGTCCTCAAATAGACTGATATGCTTCCAGTACAGGTTCTCTGCTTCTGTACCATGCCGCATGCCCGTGTTGGCAAGAATGAGAATGTAATCACGCAACAGATGCCGCATGTCCCGTGACTTGCCCTCACGCCCTGCATCAATCCAGCTTGGTAGCTTGCGTATAAGAGTTGCATACTCTTCACGAGTAAAGTCAGGGCGCCGCACACTGTCCCTACCCTTGTTTACCAATACAGGTACTTGTGACTTGTTCATGTAGCCACGGGCAACAGCTTCATCAAATATTCTGTTCAAGGCAGAGTTGTGCGTATTGAGCGTAGAAGACCGTGGCTCTCGCCCCATCTTTGCCTCACGCCAGCGCGCAAACTTTTGCAGCATCTCATAGTCAATGCTGGTCACAAAAATATCACCAAAGAACGGAACCAGGTACCTATCAATCACGATTATGTAATCACGAAAGCTCTTCTTCCCCACGCCATTATCTAGCTGCTGCTTCATGGTAGCATGGCATAATGCAGCCACATCAGCAAAGCGTTTGGAGATCACAGGCAACCCGTTCTTCTGCCTAAATCTGTAGTCTAAATAGATCTCACGAGCAGCTGCCACAGCATCATTTAAAATCCGTTTCTTTGAGCTCACACGAACCTGTCGTCCGTCCAATGTAAATGCAATTTGCCAGACTTTGCTGTGCTTGCGTTTAAAAAGACGAACCTCACCATCCATCAGCGTGGGTGTATTTGGGTTCAATTTAGGCACTATCAACACCGTGTTTAACACTCAGATTCTGCACTAGAAAAAGTCAGAAAGCTAGAAAAAACTGTGCTAGAGGTGTGCTACGCACAATATGCGTCAACCGAAAAGTTAAGTAACTGATTATATTGAAAGTTTGGTAGCGGCACAGGGACTTGAACCCCGGACACGCGGATTATGATTCCGCTGCTCTAACCAACTGAGCTATACCGCCTCTGGAAGCGGGAAATAGGCAATGCGGCGGCCCTCGTCAAGCACTTATCTGACTTGCTATTTCCTATTTTTTTGCCCTAGCATCGCTTATGGAACTTTTGGATCAAATTCGTGCCAGTATTGGCGACAAATACGTGGTGACAGGGCAGGACGCGCAGGCTTGGACTCGCGATTGGACGGATGTCTATCACTGGCAACCCTTGGCTGTGGCCCGACCTGCCAATACCGAAGAGGTGCAAGCAATTGCGCGTGCCTGTTTTGCCCAAAATATCGCCATGGTGCCGGTTGGAGGCAATACTGGCCTGACCGGAGCGACAAAGGCGCAAGATGCGATCATGATCAGCCTAGATCGGATGAATGCCATTCGGGAAATTAAGCCCAATGCTCAAGTCGCCATCGTGGAAAGCGGCGCTGTGTTGGACAGTATACACCAAGCAGTCGATGCCCATGATCTGGTCTTTCCGCTCATTTTTGGAGCCCGTGGCTCCGCGATGATTGGTGGCAATCTGTCGACAAATGCAGGTGGCTCGAATGTGCTGCGCTATGGCAATACGCGCGATCTCTGCCTTGGGCTGGAGGTCGTTCTGGCCGATGGGCGGGTGATGAACTTGATGTCGGAACTGCGCAAGGACAACACCGGGCTCAATCTCAAACATATGTTCATCGGAGCTGAGGGAACGTTGGGCATTATCACAGCTGCGGTTTTGCGCCTGTACCGAAAGCCTCTGGCCTATGTCACAGCCATGGTCGGCTTGCGCGAATTGGAAGATGCTCTACCGCTGCTCAACCGGTTGCAAAATGAAACCGGTGGCGGGGTTGAAGCCTTTGAATTCATGCCAAGGCGGTATATCGAGCGGCATATTGAAAGAATTTCTGGTGCTGATGAGCCGTTTGAGGGCGCTCATGAAGTGAATATTCTGGTGGAAGTGGCCAGCACGCGCGCATCCGATTTACAGCCTGACGAGAGCGGCACGCCTAAATTGCAAGCCATTTTAGAAACCGCTCTTATGGACATGATTTCAAACGATAAGGCGCAGGACGCCGTTATCGCACAAAATGAAGCCCAGCGGCGCAGCATGTGGGCCCGCAGAGAGGCCGCGGCTGAAATCACCGTAGGCTTTCCCGGCGCGGTGGACACGGATGTCGCCGTCCCTCTTGAGGCGGTGCCAAGCTTTTTGAAGCAGATCACAGCCCGCGTCCAAAAGATTGATCCAGAAGGTTACGAATTCTACCTGTCACACTTGGGCGATGGGAATTTGCATTATACATTCTACCCTTCAGACCGGAGTGGTCGGTTCAAAGAGCCGATTACGGAGGCGATTGAGGACGTTGTCCTTGGGTTGCAAGGCAGCTTTTCAGCCGAACATGGCATCGGTCTTTCCAAACGAAACTCGATGGCGCGGCGCAAGGATCCGGTAGCTTTGGAGATGATGCGGGCCATCAAAACCGCTCTAGATCCGAAAAACCTGATGAACCCTGGGAAAGTCTACCCGGAGCCGGAGGCCCGTTAACTGCGCAGCATGACCGGCAAGCGGTTAAATGCCCAGCAACAAGACCCACAAGATGGCGCAGCCCGGCGTTTCCGCCGGGCACAGATTTCTAGGTTATAAAGGCTGACATCGTTAAGAACTCGTCAGCAGAGGTCTTTTTACCGCCAGCTTTACGTGTCGCGCAGCATCTAGGATCGGCCCGAAAATGTAATTCACATGCTCCATCCCATAGGCTCCCCGGAAGTCGAAGTGTTCGCTATAGATCCGCCCACTCATGCCAGCCATGGCCCATGCACGAACGATCATGTTCTTTAACCCCTGCGGCCCGCATAGATAGACCTGGGTATCTTCGCTCATATCACGGATGATCTGTGCCAATCGCGGCGCTGTCAGCCCTTCGTTGCGATCATCAGACAGGACAATCAAATTGAGCTGTGGCAAGCGTCTTGCGTGGCGCTCTACATCCTCAATCGCACCAGCAGACGCGCGCGACCGAATGCCGAAAATCAAAGTCACACGGGCCGCCACATCGGGCTGCATACGCTCAAGGGCGAAAAGGAAAGGTGTGATACCAACGCCGCCGGCAACCCAAAATTGTTCCTTTCGCTGGCTGTCAATCTGCGGCAAGAACCGTCCCACGCCGCGACCGAGCCGGAAACGATCACCGACTTTGACTGTTTTGACAAAATTATCGGTCCAATCCCCTGCCGCACGGATGACAAAACGCCGGGTCATCTCATCTCCACCGGCTATGGTAAACGGATGCGCTTCGGCACGCATGCTTTTGTGACCAAGCATCGCAAATTGACCAGGTTGAAACTTGGGCATTGGCCTTTTGGAGCGGAATGTGACGTCAACACCGCCTTCAAATGGCGTTGCCCTCTCGACCTCAACCAAACGTGCTGGAACCAATTTACGCAGCAACGTTTGGCACCATGCGATTACTCCAACGATTGAAACTCCCGCCATCAATGTCCAAGGGGCGGCGCCCATGGCCAAGGGGCTGGCGACAAAGAAAGTATGAAAAGCCGCCAAGAGGAACAAAGGCCCCATCAACATATGGCTCGCTTTCCAGATGTGATATGGGATCACCCTCACCATGGCCGCGAGTGTCAAAACAATCAGGCCAAGCATCGCAATCAGCCCTGCATCGCTGCCGCGCCCTGCCAGCGCTGGCAAAATACCCAACCCGACGGGTGAGGCCAATGCCCAATGCGCCAGCCCCCCACCGATGGCGAAGAGCCCAAGCCAACGGTGCGATCCATAGGATTTGTCCGGCCCGCCCAAGATCCGGTCAACAACGCGCCAACGGGCCGCAAGGACCAGCACAAGCGCCATTGAGGTCATAGATAGAGCCCCAAATCCAGCGGGCAAAATATTCTTTGAAGGCACAAAAGGGGCCACAAATGCAATATGTCCAAAAACAAATATCATGGCCAATGTGAGGGTCTTTTTAGTCATCGAACAATCCAATCATATTCCAGTAAACTGTCTTAAATTTCCGTTGCGCCAGATGAAGTCGGTAAAACCTAAAGTTCTGTTAATGCGTGGAGAGAGCTTCGATTGAATTTAATGGAGTTTTTACAAAAGATGTGTGCGGTTGGGCGGCGCGTTCCTGATAATTCAGAAATATACCAAAAAAATTATTTAAAAATATAGTCTTATGAGACTCCGTGACGCCGCACTCGCCATATCTAAATTATCTGTTAAGTTAATGTTAAATAAAATAATCGCAATATCAGATTAATTTTTTGAGGACGCGCTGCACCTTTTTTTGCAGATGCAGCGCGCGATTTCTTAGCAAAGGACTACCGATACCAGGCAATGTAACCCAATCATACCAACGATCAGGCGGCCCGAGACTGTTAGGTCCATTTTGCCAAAGGCGGCAAGCTCATCAAGACGGCATCTGGATCATGGCCAGTTTCGAGACCAAATTTCGTGCCGCGGTCATAAAGCAGGTTATATTCGGCGTATAATCCACGATGAATCAGTTGAGCGTCGCGTTCCGCCTCGCCCCATGGCTGATTAAGCCGCGCTTCGACCAGTGGCGCATAGGCCGGCAAAAATGCCCGCCCGACATCTTGGGTAAGCGCAAAGTCTTTCTCCCAATCGCCGGTGCAGTGATCATCATAGAAAATGCCGCCCACACCGCGCGCGCGCTTGCGGTGGGGAATATAGAAATATTCATCCGCCCAAGCCTTGTAGCGCGGATAGATATCTGCCCCATGCGGCGCGCAATAGGAATTTAAAACCCCATGAAACTGCGCTGTATCTTCCGCATATTCAATGCAAGGGTTAAGATCAGACCCTCCACCAAACCACCAGGCATGCGGCGTCCAAAACATCCGGGTATTCATGTGCACTGCTGGGCAGTGCGGATTTTGCATATGCGCCACAAGCGAAATGCCCGCCGCCCAAAATCTTGGATCGTCGCGCATGCCGGGGATCCCTTTGCGCGCGGCCATTGCCTCCTGCGCCCGCGCGCCCAATGTACCGAAAACTGTCGAGACATTGACCCCAACTTTCTCAAACACCCGGCCACCGCGCATCACACTCATCAACCCGCCACCGGCATCCGAGCCATCTTCAGCCGTGCGCTGCGTTGGGGTGACGGTGAATGTACCGCAGGGCGCATCTATCTCATGCTGCGCTTCTATCGCTTCAAAACGCGAAACAATATCGTCACGCAATTGGCGGAACCATGCGCTTGCAGCGGCTTTTTCGGAATCAAATGTCTCTGTCATGGCTCTCTTCAATGCAGCGATGTGCTCACCGCGTCAACCAGGCTGCGGCCGCCATCTACGGTTAATATTTCGCCCGTGACAAAGGACGAGCTGTCTGAGGCTAAAAATTGCACAGCTTCCGCAACCTCTGTCGGACCCGCAATGCGCCCTTGTGGCGTCGCCGCCAAAATCGCGTCACGGTGATCTGGGTGTTCGCGGAGATGATCTTGCAAAGATGCGGACATGACAGAGCCAAAAGCCACCGCATTCACCCGCACGCGATCGGGCGCGAGGCTGACCGCCAAACATCGGGTCATTTGATCGAGCGCCGCACAGCTGACTGAAAATCCCATCAGATCCGATTGCGTTCTTTGAGCCGCGATGGACGACAGGTTAATGATTGTGCCCACACAGGGACGATCGCTGTCCTTGCCCTGTTTGATCATCCGCCGGGCCACCAATTGCGAGAGTTTAAATCCCGCCATAAGATTTTGGTCCAACATGATCTCTATACTTTCATCCTCTTGTTCCAGAGGAGAGGTGCGCAAGATCTGCCGCGCGCCGTTGACCAGAATATCGACTTGATCAAAAGCATCCAAAGTGGCCGAAAGCAAATTGGCAATGGTCAATTTTTCCCGCAGATCTCCAGAAAAATAGCGGATATTGCTGGCCTCATCCGCCATATCGCCCACTTCAGCGCGCAACCGTGCCTCATCCTTATCGGCAAACATGACATTGGCGCCCGCATCGGCCAAATGCCGGGCAATGGCCAAGCCCACACCATTGGCAGCGCCTGTGACAATGGCCGTTTTACCGGTGACTGAAAAAGACATGGGCTCTCCAGAGGTTGCGAATCTTACGCAGTCTAGCGGTTATTTCCGCTTTGGGCGAGATGCCTGGAACAGCTTAAATCGACCGTTGCCCGGAAGCTCCAACACCTTTGCAAAACACTGTTCTAGCGTCGTTTCATACGGCAGATGGCGATTGGCCACCATGTAAACCGTACCCTTTGGCCGTAAACAACGCCGGGCGGCGGTGATAAACGCGCGACCCAAATCGGGATCGCCCTCTCGCCCGGTGTGGAATGGCGGGTTCATCACGACCGCATCATAAGCGCCCTTCCAATCGCGCGCGTCAGCCCAATGAAACGCAGCCCGCGGATCGCTGACATTGCGTTTGGCGCAGTCCAAAGCAAAGTGATCGGCTTCAACCAAATCAAGCCGCGTGACCGCATTGCGCTTTACAATCTGCGCCGACAAATAGCCCCACCCCGCGCCCAAATCCAGCACATCGCCTGCCAAATGCTCTGGCAAAGCCTCCGCCAGCAAAGCAGATGCAGGATCCACGGCCCCGGCGGAAAACACCCCCGATTGCGTGACGAATTCGCCAAAATTTTGATCCACCGCACGCAGGCTGGGCAATTGCGTACCGGCAAACCAAAACAGGCGCCCATGGGCCTTGGTGATCGTGCCTTGAACGGCTGTCAACTTACGGAGCGTCTTATAATGGCTGTCTATTCCATCGGTTTTTTGCCCATCCACCACCACAATATCAGCGCAAGCGGCGGCCTGTGCGATAAGATCTGCAGTCTGTTGCTTCGAGCGCGTGCAACAGACCACCGCAAGCGCAAAGCGCCGCGCTGGGAGGGCGACATCACAGGAAAAACCTTGATTGTGCCAAGCGGCATTGAGCGCAACATGTGGCTGAATGATCAAAGGGGCTGAAAGTCCCGCCACATCGAAACCAACCGGCGGGTGCAGCAGGGCCACCGGCCCATCGCTGCGCGCGAGCCCGGTGTCAAACGCAAGGGAGAGGCGCGCCACGGGTTATTCTTTTTCCATGGTGCATTGCAGCGGATGTTCATGGCGCTGCGCCATATCCAGGACCTGCGCCACTTTGGTTTCTGCGATCTCACGGCTATAAACCCCAACCACTGCCAGGCCTTTTTTATGCACTGTGAGCATCAGTTCAAAACTTTCTTGGTGAGTCAGACCAAAAAAACGCTCCAGAACCATAATCACAAATTCCATGGGCGTGTAATCATCATTTAGGATGAGCACCTTGTAAAGCGGCGGGCGTTTGGTTTTTGGACGGCTGTCCAAGGCCACACCGAAATCGCCCTCATCTTCGGGAGTATCTGCTGCCATGGTCCAATGCGCCGTCACAATATTTACCCTCTTATCGCCGATTTGCAAAATCGCTATCTGACCCTCTATATAAAACTATAGCAGTTAATGGAAAGGGCCAGCTTGCCGAGCAGTATCAAAATTTTGGGCCTCGATGCAGACGACACGCTTTGGCAGAATGAGGAATTCTTTCGCCTCACCCAGGACCGCTTTGCCGATATGCTCAGCGCTTATATGCCCCCCGACCCTCTGCACGCAGAGCTATTGGCCGCCGAGCGACGCAACTTGGGACGATATGGCTATGGGATAAAGGGGTTTATGCTGTCCATGGTCGAAACAGCAATTGACGTGTCAAAGGGCCAGGTACCTGCCCATGTGATCCACGACATACTGACGATGGGACGAGACATGTTGAACCATCCCATTCATCTGTTACCTGGCGTTGCCGAATGCCTGCCACGGCTCGCCCAAGAGTATGCGCTGGTGCTCGTGACCAAGGGCGATCTTTTGCACCAGGAACAAAAATTGGCGCAATCAGGTTTGGGAGACCTATTTGATGACGTCCATATCGTCAGTGAAAAACATATCACGACTTATCAAAGAATTTTCGGGGCGCAGCTGGCTGCGACGGCTATGGTTGGCAATTCCATAAAATCTGACATTCTACCCGCGCTTGCAGCCGGAGCGGCGGCGATTCATATTCCGGGACGCTATGAATGGGAGATGGAAAAAGCAGATGCGCCGCCCGAAGGCCCAAGGTTTTTTAAAGCTTCCTCGTTTAATAAGGTCAGCGCGCTTTTGATGGAAATGTGACTATTTCAAGGCAAAACCTGCGCAGCATACAAGATTTAGTGGGGAAATTCTAAATTTGCGCAAATGAGCGATCTTCAGTCCTTAAAATAGCCTTATTTTAGCTATTTTTTCACTGATTCGTTTGTGCTAGACTTCTCCTGAGCAAAGCACGGGAAAAATCCCGGCACATATAAAGAGCGAGGCAGCAGGCGTGAAACACCGGCTCATTCCCTATTTCATCGCAACTTTTCTTGCGGTGACCCTACTTCCGCCCGTGGCGGTGCAGGCCGCGCCCTATGCAGCGGTGGTTATGGATGCGCGAAATGGCAAAATCTATCATTCCCGCAACGCCGATACCCGTCTGCATCCGGCGTCCCTAACCAAAATGATGACGCTCTATGTCGCGTTTCAGGCGATTGAGAAAAACGAAATCTCCTTGGACAGCTACGTCACCGTGTCGCGCAATGCCGCGGCGGAGCCCCCGTCAAAACTCTGGCTCAAACGCGGCCAGAAAATCAAACTGCGCTATCTCATTCGCGCTGCGGCCATCAAATCGGCCAATGACGCGGCCACCGCAATTGGCGAGGCCATTTCAGGCTCAGAGGCCGCATTTGCCAAACGCATGACCCGCACAGCCCGCGCCATGGGCATGGCCCGCACAACGTTTAAAAACGCCCATGGTCTCACACGCTCCGGCCACCTGTCGACCGCGCGCGATATGACCATTTTGGGCCGTCATATGATTTATGACTACCCGCAATATTATAACCTATTTTCGCGGCGCAGTGCCGATGCCAAGATTCGCAAGGTGAATAATACCAACCGGCGCTTTCTCGCAGCCTATAAGGGGGCCGACGGGATCAAGACGGGTTACACACGGGCCGCTGGCTTCAATTTGGTCGCCTCCGCCGAGCGCGGCGGGGAGCGCATTATCGCCACAATGTTCGGTGGATCGTCCACAGCGGCGCGCAACAAACGTGTCGCACAGCTTTTAGATATGGGCTTTGACCGCGCGCCCTCAACCGCCAAACTTCAGCGCCCCAGCCTGCCGCCCTATGATCAAAACGAAAACGAGAATGGCGGGAAAACTCTGCGTCTGGTGACTGCCGTCAAACGCTCGCTCCGGCCCAAAATGCGACCCTTTGGCGAGGCCAGCGCTCCTGAGGAGCCACTTTTGGCAGCACTGCCCGACGTGCAGGTGCAACCCGATGACATCCTAACAGCCGTTCAATCAGCGACATCCGGCGCCGTGGCCGTGCAGGTCTCGGCCTCGACCTATGACCCGGAAATGTCCACAACCGCGCCGCGCGCCCGGCCGCCACAATTCTCTTTTGTTGCCGCGCCCGTGGCCGAGCAAGAAACCGAAACCGTAGCGCGCCGCGACTCCTCCGGCAGCCGCAATTGGGGCATCAATATCGGAAAATTCAGCTCCCGCTATGAGGCAGAACGGGTTCTGCTCCGCATGGCCTTGGCAGAGATGACCACGCTGGACGGCGCCGAACGCAAAGTCAAAGCCCGCGCCAGCGGCTATGAGGCCCTGTTCACCGGCTTGACGCAACACAGCGCAGACCTCGCCTGCCGCAGGCTCCATGCGCAGGAAATTTCCTGCGTCTTGGTGGACCCAAGCTGAAGCGCAGCCCCCCGCCCGCCCGCATAGAGCGGCTTGCTCTTATCCTGAATTTGCCGCATCCATGGCGCATGACAGATTTTATTTTTCGCATCCTGGCGCCCAGCGTCGAAATCTCAGGCCGCACCGAGCGTTTTGCGGTGCGGCGCATTTTCTGCGTCGGGCGCAATTACGCCGAACATGCGCGGGAATTTGGCAATGATGAACGCGATCCGCCGTTCTTTTTCACCAAACCCGCGGATGCCATAGTGCCCAGCGGCGCCGCTTTGACCTATCCAAGCTTGACGCAAGATCTGCATCATGAGGCGGAATTGGTGGTCGCGATAGGCACCGGCGGGCGGGATATCGCCACCAAGGACGCTGCATCCCATATTTTCGGCTTTGCCTGCGGCAATGATTTAACCCGCCGTGATTTACAAGCCGTTGCAAAATCTCAGCGCCGCCCTTGGGATATGTCCAAAGCATTTGACGAGAGCGCCGTGATCGGAGCGATTGTCCCCCGGCAAAGCATCGCCCCTGAGGCTACGATCCGCTGCCACGTGGATGGGCAGCTGCGCCAGAATGCAAAAATTGGGGACATGACCTGGCCCATTGCAGATGTCATCGCTGCCCTATCAACCCATGTGGCCCTCGCCCCGGGCGATTTGATCATGACAGGCACGCCGGCCGGGGTTGGGCCAGTGGCGCGGGGTCAGAGCTGCCACGTTGAAATTGATGGATTGCCCGACGCAGAGTTTCGCTACACGGTTTAACCCAAGGCCGCCGCCAAGAGCGTTTGGGTATAGGGGTGCTTCGGGTTCTCAAAGATGTCCTGCGCCATGCCATGCTCGACAATATCGCCGTCTTTCATGACCAACACGCGATGCGACAAAGCACGCACAACCTTCAAATCATGGCTGATGAAGAGATATCCAAGTTGATATTTTTGCTGCAAATCACGCAATAGATTGACAATTTGCACTTGGACCGTGCGATCAAGCGCCGAGGTCGGCTCATCAAGCACGACGAATTTTGGGTTTAAAATCATAGCCCGAGCAATAGCGATACGCTGACGCTGCCCGCCAGAAAATTCATGGGGATAACGGTCCATCGTGTCCGGATCCAGCCCCACCTCGCGCAGCATCGAAGCCACCGCCTCGCGATGGTGACTGCGATTGCCACGGCTGTGGATCTCAAGACCCTCGGAGATAATCTCCATCACCGACATGCGCGGGCTCAGGCTGCCAAACGGATCTTGAAATACGATCTGCATATCACTGCGCAATGGGCGCATTTGCCGCCGGTTGACGGCATCGATATCCTGACCCAAAAAGGAAATTTTATTTTTTGACGCGATGAGCCGCATAACCGCAAGAGCAAGCGAGGTTTTCCCAGAGCCGGATTCTCCCACCACCCCCAAGGTCTCCCCAGCCCGCACCGAAAGGCTGGCGGCATTGACCGCCTTCACATGCCCAACCGTACGTCGCAAAATCCCGCGTTGAATAGGAAACCAAACCCGCAGCTGATCGGTGCAAAGCAGCTCTGGGGCATCTTCAGCCACCGGCGCAGGCGCGCCTATGGTCTCTGCATCGAGCAACATTTTGGTATAGGCATGGCCCGGCGCAGCAAAAATCTGCGCGCAAGGTCCAGTTTCCACCACTTCCCCCTGGCGCATCACCACCACGCGATCTGCGATTTTTCGCACGACGCCCAAGTCATGCGTGATGAACAAAAGGCTCAGGCCCTCGCTGCGCTGCAAATCGGCCAAAAGCTCTAAAATTTGCGCCTCTATTGTCACATCAAGAGCGGTTGTTGGCTCATCGGCAATCAACAATTGTGGCTCATTGGCCAAAGCCATGGCAATCATCACCCGCTGCCTTTGCCCCCCCGACAGCTGATGTGGATAGGATTTGAGCCGCATCACCGGATCAGGGATACCTACCTTGCCCAGCAGTTCCACAATGCGGTCCTGCAACGGCTGGCCGCGCAACCCTTGATGAACCGAAAGACTCTCGCCCAACTGTTTTTCGATGGTGTGCAGCGGGTTTAAAGAGGTCATCGGCTCTTGAAAAATAAAGCTGATATCATTGCCCCGAATGCGTTGCAGCCGGTCCTCTGGCGCGCCAATCATCTCTTCACCTTGATAGAGCACTGAGCCGCGCGCCACAGCACTTTCGGGCAAGAGGTCAACAGTGGCCAAAGCGGTCACAGATTTGCCCGACCCAGATTCGCCCACCACAGCGACAGTCTCTCCGGCACCCACGTGAAAAGACACATTGCGCACCGCGGGCATCTCGCGACCGTCTTGGCGAAAATCAACCGAGAGACCGCGGATTTCAAGAAGGCTCATTGAAACACCTTGCGCGGATCAAAGGCATCGCGCACCCCTTCAAAAATAAAGACCAAAAGCGACAACATGATGGTAAAAACAAAAAATGCGGTGAAGCCAAGATGCGGGGATTGCAAATTAAGCTTCGCCTGCTGGGTGAGTTCCCCCAAAGAGGGCGAAGAGGACGGCAAGCCAAAGCCTAGAAAATCAAGGCCCGCCAGGGTTGAAATGGCGCCGGTAACAATGAAAGGCAGAAAGGTCAGCGTGGCCACCATCGCATTGGGCAGAATATGGCGCATCATGATGGTCCAATTGCTCACCCCAAGCGCTTCGGCCGCGCGCACATATTCAAAATTCCGCGCGCGAAAAAACTCTGCCCGGATCAAACCCGTAAGCGCCGGCCAGCCGAAGATGATGGACAGGGTCGCCAAAAGCCAAAAGCTGCGCCCCAATATCGCTGTCATAATGATGATGACGTAAAGCGATGGCAGAGCCGAAAAAATTTCAAGGAACCTTTGGAACAAAAGATCCGTCCACCCGCCAAAATACCCCTGCACCGCCCCGGCGATGATACCGATGATCGACGCGAAAACAGTCACCACCAGCGCGAAAACGATTGACAGGCGGAAGCCATAAATCACCCGCGCCAGCACGTCGCGGGTGGTGTCATCTGTTCCCAGCCAATGAGACGCATCCGGCGGCGACGGGGCAGAGCGGCCCAAATCATTCGGTGTGTCGTAGCTATAGCGCACGGGTGGCCAGAGCATCCAACCTGGGGAGAACTCCACCACCTGCGCCCCAAAATCCCCCGCATCAATGGCGGCCATGGTCCCTTCGGGATCGTCAAAACAGATTTCTAAGCCGCCGGAACGGATCAAGCATTGCACTTCTGGATCACGATAGGTGGCTTCGGTCTGAAAATCGCCCCCAAAGGCCGTTTCGGGGTAAAACTGCGTCACGGGCATGAACAGCTCACCGCGATAACTGACCAATATTGGTTTGTCATTGGCGATAAATTCGGCAAATAAGCTGAGGCCAAAGAGCAGAGAAAAGATCCAAAAAGACCAAACTGCGCGACGGTTTTTCTTGAAGTTATTGAGGCGGCGCCGGTTGAGAGGAGAAAGTTTGATCATCCGCGGGCCTCAAAATCAATCCGCGGGTCAATGATGACATACATCAGATCCGACAAAATTCCAACGATCAACCCAAGCAGGCCAAAGGCGAACAAGGTGCCAAACATCACCGGATAGTCGCGTGATATCGCCGCCTCAAACCCAAGACGGCCGAGGCCATCCAGAGAGAAAATCGTCTCAATGAACAGCGATCCCCCGAAGAATACGCCAATAAACAAGCTTGGAAACCCGGCAATCACGATCAACATCGCATTGCGAAAGATATGACCAAACAACACGCGGTTCTCGGTCAGCCCTTTCGCACGGGCGGTCACGACGTATTGCTTGCGAATTTCATCGAGGAATGAATTCTTGGTCAACAGCGTCAGCGTGGCAAAACCAGAGATCACAGAGGCGAAAATCGGCAGGGCCATATGCCAAAAATAATCGCCGATCTTGGCCAAAAGGCTCATCTCCTCAAAACCATTCGAGGTTAGGCCGCGCAGCGGGAAGATCTGCCAATAGGAGCCGCCGGCGAAGAGCACCAAAAGCATGATGGCAAAGAGAAACGACGGGATGCCGTAGCCGACAATCACCAAGGCACTGGTCACTGTATCAAACGTGCTGCCGTCACGCATGGCCTTGCGCACCCCAAGAGGTATGCTCACCAAGTAGATCAGCAAGGTGGACCATAGGCCCAAAGAGATCGACACAGGCATTTTCTCCAGCACCAAATCCACCACTTTGATGGAGCGAAAATAGCTCTCGCCAAAGTCAAACTGGATATATTTCCACATCATGCGGGTGAAGCGCTCCAAAGGTGGCCGATCGAGGCCAAATTCACGCTCCAATTGTTCAATATATTCCTGAGGCAAACCGCGCGCGCCAGCATATTGATCATTGCCCGCAGTTTCACCGATGCCCGCGTCGTCACCGCCAGTGATAGCGGCGAAGACATCGCCTTCACCCTCCAACTGCGCCAAGACCTGTTCGACCGGGCCACCTGGGACAAATTGGATCAGGGCAAAGTTGACAATCATCACCCCCAGGAGCGTAGGGATGACCAGCAAAAGCCTGCGGATAATATATGCAACCATGTTAGTTTAACACACCTGCGGATTTTAGCTTTGCGGCTTTATCTGCATCAAACCACCAAAAATCTAGCTCGCCGCGTGCGAAGGGCGGCAGCGGGTCGGGGTAGCCATATTGGTCGTAATAGGCAACCGTATGCACCGCTTTGAACCATTGCGGGATCCAGAATCGTTTGGCCCGCAACACGCGATCCAGCGCGCGTATATTTGTGTTCAGCTCGGCTTTGCTTTGCGCGCGTACGGTTTTTTCGATCAAAGCATCAACGGCAGGGTCAGAAAGCCCCATCAAATTACGGCTGCTTTGATCCATGGCCTTGGTGCCAAAATATTGCTCCAAACCGGAAGAAGGTTCAAAATTCATACGCATCGAATGGGTGGTGACATCAAAATCATAGGCACGGGTGCGTTCACTTTCCTGCGCCGTATCCACACGGTTGAGGCGCGCATCAATACCAAGAGCTTTCATATTCTCAATCATAGGATTGGTGATACGGTCAAAGGCGGGCGAGCTGTCAAGCACCTCAAGAGTGAAGACCTGCCCATCTTTTTCGCGCATCCCATCGCTGTTGACGCGCCAGCCCGCCTCATCCATCAGCTGCGACGCCCGGCGCAGGTTTTTGCGATCCAATTGCCGCGCGCCGGAAACTGGTGCCATGACCGCCTCATCGGTGAGGATATCGGCGCTCAACAGGCTCTGATCTACCAAAGGTTGCAGCACCGCCCGCTCGCCCGGGGTCGGCGCCCCTTTGGCCTCAAGCTCAGAGTTGCCCCAAAAGGACTGGACCCGCTCGTACAGACCATAGAACAACTGCGCGTTGGACCATTCAAAATTAAACATCATTGCTAAAGCTTCACGCACCCGCCGATCCTGGAACTTTTCGCGCCGAAGGTTAAACACATAGGCCTGCGCCATGGCCAGATTGCCATCGGGCAATTCGGTTTTTACCACATGCCCCGACTCAATGGACGCAAAATCATAGGAGGTCGCCCATTGTTTCGAGCTGTTTTCAGATCTAAACGTGTAGAGCCCCCCCTTGAACCCCTCAAAGGCCGCAGCTGAATCTGCAAAATATTCAACTCTAATACGGTCAAAATTATTCCGGCCGATATTGGCGGAAATAGCTTCGCCCCAATAATCATCGCGGCGGACATAGATCACGCGCTGGTTCACCTCATAGCTGTCAAGCACATAGGGACCTGTGCCGATGAAAGGAATAAGCGAGGAATCGTCCAAACGCGCGCCCGTGCTTTCGAACCAAGCCTTTGAAAAAACCGGGATCCCACCAGCCAAATCGATCACATCTCGGCGCGGCGCATCCTCTGTGAACAGAAATTTGATCTGCAGCGGGGAGAGGATCTCGATCTCGGCCACCATACCCGACACAGCCGCGCGGTAGGAGGGTAAACCCTGCTCCATGAACAAATTAAAGCTGAACTTCACATCTTCAACCGTCAAAGCCGATCCGTCCGAAAACCGCACTTCATCGCGCAGTGTGAAAATGGCCCAATCGAGACTTTTGGGGTATTCAACGGTGGTACAAAGGAAACAATAGCTCGCGCTTGCATCATCAGCAAATGAGGTCATGACTGATTCAAACGGGAGCGAAGATAGCGCGGCCTGATTGCCCTTTCGGGCATAGGGGTTGAAGCTGTCAAAGGCCCCAAAAGCCCATTGCGAAATTTCACCGCCCTTGGGCGCCGCCGGGTTCACATAATCCAAATGCGCAAAATCCGCCGGATATTTCAAATCACCAAAATAAGAGTAGCCATGACTGACAGTGACCGGATCATGCTCCTCTGCAGCAAGCCCGCTTGCGCTCGTCACAATCAGAGCTGCGCCCAATACCAGACTGTCACAAAACCCTAAAGTCATCTGCTTACCCCACTGTTTTTATCAAACCCACTAACAAAGTTTAACTTAGAGGTTTTTTCGCAATTGCGAAGGGGGCAGCACATTATTTTCCGGTAAATCTGCGCCGGTACGGGCCCTCTTGGCGCCCGAAATGCACAAAGGGCCGCCGAAAGGCAGCCCTGTCGCAGTTTCGTGCAGAAAATTGCGGCTATATCATCTTCTTTGTGATTAGTCGCTGATGGTCTCAAGATAGGCGATTAAATTCGCGCGATCTTCGGGCTTGGACAAGCCATTGAAACTCATCT
>UPTG01000307.1_pt1 | contig 40840 bp, 47 predicted proteins | sample 2160121 | NCBI WGS metagenome assembly UPTG01 (sample SAMN06266255, study PRJEB28933) | marine metagenome | isolation source: Columbia River Estuary | place: USA:Columbia River Estuary, USA | collected 2014-07-27
TATCCTTTGTTTGACTTAGATTCAGAAGAATGGTGGGAGACAGATACGTTTGATGAAAACATAAAAAGTCAAGTAGACAATATAGATACGATTTACATGACTGGTGGCGAACCTACTGTTATCGAAAAGAACTTTGATATCATGGGCGAACTAATAGAGTTAGACAAAAGCAAAGACATTACATTGATTATCAATACGAATCTTACAAACACAAATAATAGATTCTATCAGTATCTGCCTAACTTTAAGTCAGTCATACTTCAACTTAGTATCGATGGATACGAGGGCGTACAGGAGTATCTGAGGTACCCTAGTCGATTCAGTCAGATTGATGAAAGTATACACAAACTAATCGAAATGGAGAACGTTAAACTATGGGCGACTCCTGTTATTCAAATAGGAAATTTAAACAAGATAGTTGATTTGTTTAAATACTTTGAAGACATTAATATGAAAGCAAACAAAGCATTAATAGATATTAGACCTATCATATTACAAGATCCACAGCATTTAAATATTGATTATTTGCCAAAAGATTTTAAATTAAAAGCATATGCTGGAATACATATGTGGATGCTAGGATGTAAATTTCAATCGCAGATATTTAAAGATACGATAAATGCTTTACGGAAAAGATGTCAGCAAGAAACGAAAGATATAAACATGTTGAAAGAGTACATACAGTTTAACGATTTATTAGATAAACACAGAGGACAGACACTAGCAGATTGTAACTACAATTTGCATACACTATTAAAAGAATATGATTAAGTATTTTGGATTAGATAGACAATATATACAACTGAAAGATGAGTTGCTTGATGCAACTGATTCAGTATTATCCAGTGGGAGTATGACGGATGGCATCTATGCACAGAAGTTTAAAGACTGGTTGTCAATCAAAACCAAGGCCCATTATGTCATACTGTGTCATAGTGGAACACAAGCATTAGAGATCATTGCTCGTTATGAAAGAGATACATCTCCAGACCAAGACCCTTATGCTACATGGGAATACGATAAAGAAACATATAGAACAATCAGAGTTCCTAATCTAACTTACCCTGCAACAATGAATGCATTCTTAAGTGCTGGACTTAATGTTGAACTAGCAGACACAGATAGAAACGGCATCCTTTTGCCACAACCAGAAGACGAATTACAAAAGATTGAATGTCATGTAGGACTCTTTGGAGCACCCACTACACAGGTAGAAAGTGATAATGGTATAGCAGTCTTAAACAACAATGTTGCAATCATAGACGGAGCACAACATTGGTTGATAGCAGACGGCAACATTGGTACAGCAATGGCAATCAGTTTTGATCCTACTAAAAATCTAAATGCTTCGGGTAATGGTGGAGCCATCGTTACAAACAATGAAGCCTTATATGAATTTGCTAGTCAATGGAGAGATAACGGTAAACCTCATCATTTCTATTCTGGTACTAACTCTAAGATGAGTGAGATTGATTGTTCTCATTTATTAGTTAGAGCAAACTACATAGATGAATGGCAAGAACGCAGAAAACAAATTAGAAAATATTACTTAGATCGATTCAGTCATATAAAGCCACTAAGATGTTTAAGTGAAGGCTTTGAGAAACATGCTGATTCAAAGTTTGTAGTTTATGCAGGTGCAGAACGTGATGCTTTACAAACATGGATGGGACAAAAGAACATAGATGTCAAAGTACATTACAATCTGCCATTGTCTGAACATCCAGTTGCAGATAACTTAACAAAGCCTGATATGATGTCTACTAGCACGATGCTTACACGATCATTACTCAGTTTACCCATGTATCCTGAACTGACTGACGCAGAGGTTGAACTAGTAGCAGATGCAGTTTGTATTTTTTACGAACCTTAATACTAAATACTAGTATATTATAGGAGAATACGAATGGCATTAGCAATTATCGATTCAGTAATTGGTTTAGCGGCGCCTTTACTCGACAAGTTTGTTGTAGATAAGGATAAGAAGGCTGAGTTTGAACATGAACTCAAAATGGTCTTGCATAACGCAAACTTACAACAAAATCAAATCAACTTAGAACAAGCAAAGCACCCAAGCATCTTTGTAGCAGGGGCAAGACCCGCTATCATGTGGATATGTGCATTTGGTTTAGCATGGTCTTATGTACTAGCACCAATCGCTAATTGGGCAGTTGTAGTTAGTGGAGCAGAAGTCGTACTTCCAGTGATTCAAACAGAAGGTCTGATGACTCTTACATTATCTATGTTAGGTCTAGGTGGTATGCGTAGTTTTGAGAAAATGAATGGAATAGCCAGAGAGAACATGAAGGCTACTCCTCCAAAAGAATAACATTACTTACTTACCCAATCGCATAAATACAATATAAGACTGGGATAAACATATGGCTGAACAAGAAATAGTAATTATTGGTGCATTACCTAATGACGGACAAGGTGATCCGTTAAGAGTTGCCTTTGGCAAAATTAACAACAACTTTGCCAATTTATTCTCAACATCAATATCAACAGAAACTGTATATACTGTGGGTAATGTAGCAAATCAAGTTATCTTTGAAACAACTGCTAATACATTTACAATGGGCAATTTTCAAATCAAAAGTGCAGACCCTGGAACAGTCGATCAACAAAATATCGAACTCTTTTCACAGATTAGTTCAAACTTAGCAGACATCAAGTGGACAGGCTCAGGCGGCACCTTATTTGGATCCATTCTTGGTCAGTATGACATGGATGTTGACAGTGGTAACGTAAGAATCTTATTCTCACCAGACACATCAAATGTAACAAGTCAATCTGTATCGCATTTCATAACATCACAGATTTCATTTGCTGGCGCAGGTGTTGAGGGTATTGCAATCGAACTAGATGGTTATGTTGCAAACTCTATCATGTCAACAGAAGATAACGTAGAAATCACAACTGAAGAAACTCCATAATGAGAGCAAAAGAATTTATAACTGAAGACAATGCCCCTGGTAAACTCAGTAAACGCCAACGCTTTGGTTCAAGAGGACTGCATAAGTTCCAAGATGTAGACGGCAGAGATAGAGTCTACGAATTGAATCGTGTAATGATGGCATTAGCACAAGCAAACGGCAACGTTGGCCAAGATGATGGCATTGATTTAGATTCAGAAAGTTGGATTGGCACAAGTAACATGGCTGTTCCATATACTGAAGTAGAGGCTAACATGTTAAAGTCAGCATACAAAGCAGTAGGCAGTGAATGGGAAGATTTAAACGCAGGTGATATGGAATCTAGTGAGTTACCTTCAATCAATAAAGAAAGTCCAGTAGAAGGTTTCAAAGGATATCCAAGATAATGGCAGCCGTCAATGTACCAGTCAAAGGCTTAACAGGATTAATCACAATCTTTGCATATGCCGATGATGCTGTAACTACAATAGCAGACGTACTTGCTTCAATCGTTGCCGCAGATGGTATAACTGCAGGGTATTACTACAATCTAGCATTAGTAAGAGATACTAGTAAAGATAATTTAACAGCACCCACAGCAACACTTGCATCATTAAACTTTGTAGGCGCAACAGGTACAGATCCTTTTACTGCAGGCGCTATCGTTAGTGAAACATTTGATAACGGAACACAAACAACTATTCCAGCAACAGATATCTTTCTTACTACACCAGCATCTACTACAAATGCTCCTGCTAGTACGTTACAGTTTAGACAAGAGTTAAGAGTATCAGAAGTAGCAGAACTTAACAGAAAAGGCGGAGCCGGTGGCAACGTCAGTCTACCTGCATACAATGCATTAAACACTGCTGACCTTGACTTGCTTCCTGCTAAGTATGTTGGCAATACAGCAACTCCAACTGGTACAGTACCACTCGCAACTAGTCGTCCTTGGACATAAAATTAATAGTCTGGGACTTAGATGGAGTACTGTGGGAGTCTAGTGTAGGCGAAACAGGCTCTACAGGACAAGTTAATCATCAAGTCATAGACTTCATCAAACACTCAGAACAATCTGGTATCATACATTCTGTATGCAGTAAAAACGATTTAGTAAAAGTCAAAACTATTTTAGAAGAATTAGATATATGGGACTTGTTTGTATTTCCTGCTATTGACTACACACCCAAGGGCCCTACTGTCAATAAGATAATCGAAAGTTGTCAATTATCACAATTCAATGTGTTATTTGTAGATGACAATGACATAAACATCAATGAAGTAAAATACTTTTCTCCTGATATCAATACTGAAAACAATGTAGACTTTATCAAATCATTTAACATGCCAACAGGCAAGTCACGTACAGATCAATATAAGATACTAGAAATAAAGGCGGTAGACAGAGACAACATTACATATTTAAAAGACAGTGATATAAAAATTAGCATTACAAATGATAAAAATTGCTTTGTATTTTACGACAGAATTTGTGAACTAGTTAATAGATCAAACAGACTAAACTTTTCAAACACTAAATTCCAAAAGGTTCTGCACATTGAGTTAATGCCCTATATACATATTCAAAGCAGACAGAATTATGTAGTATTTGCATGGGACAAGTATGGTTACTATGGACTGATAGGATACTTCTCAACAGATGATGTAAACCTTGCTACTAACAAGATAGTAAACTTTGTATTTTCTTGTCGTGTATTAGATATGGGAATAGAAAATTATTGTGCTGACTACATCAAAAACGAACTTAAAATGAAAAATGACTCTGCTCACCTTTTAGAAGACAAAGATACTTCCTATATAGAACATGTTGATTTTGATATAGCACGTGAACTTATATCTACAAAACAAGAACTCACGTTTACTAGTAAGGATCCAAAAGTTATATTGTATGCAAGTTGTTTGTCTTTGCCTATATGGGTAAACTGTGTGACTAAAGATATGTTAGACCCTGCAGGTTTCAGTAGAAGATCACAATATGACGATATAGAAAAAGTCCCTGATTTAATCATTGTAAGTATATCGAATGAATTAGCATTTATGGCAGACGCACCCGATGAGGATATAGAAGAAAACAAACGTGCATGTGAACAATTTCTTATAAAAGCAAATCAACTGAATAAGTCTGTACTGCTTGTGTTTCCAGAAAGATTGAGTCCATTTGTTACTGCTAAAGAATTAAAGATATATGATTTTTGGAGAAACGTAGACGCAGATCAGATAGATGCACCAATGCCTCAGGGTCAACAAGATCACTATCATTTTAGTAGACATTCACTTTCTGAACTTGCTAAACAAATAGATAATTGGATAACAGAAAAATTATAAGCCATTGATCTGCTCATAAATATTAGTATCTAAAACGATGCTCAGGAGCAATATACATGGATATTCCGTTCGACATAAACAACACGCTTGATTTACTTAAATTAAAATTCTATAACGAATGGTTATATACAGCACACATCTACGATGAAGGCGAAAGTCCGTTTCATCAAAATCTTACTGGACAAGTAACAAAACAATATATTGACCCTATTGGTTTAGACAAAGATGCTCACATACTTGACTTAGGATGTGGACCAGGATACTTCTTAGACGAAATGAAGAACCGTGAGTTTACTAATGTAACTGGCGTAACTCTCAGTCCCGGTGATGTCAAAACATGTGAAGACAAAGGACATACTATTAAAGGCTATGACTTGTCATTTTTACCACAGAAAGAAGGTTACTATGATGAAAGTGTAGACTTTATTTTCTTACGTCACGCACTAGAACATTCACCTTATCCTATCTTTAGTTTAATGGAATACAATCGTGTTCTTAAGCAGGGTGCAAAGATGTATATCGAAGTACCTGCTCCAGGGTGTGATAGAAAACACGAACACAATTTAAATCATTACAGTATTTTAGGACATGATCAGTTACAAGCATTGTTACAACGTACTGGATTTGATATTGAATCGTTTGATAATTTAGAATTCGATTTACAGATTCCACAGAAAGACGGAACAACTGTTCCATGCACTGAACACTACTATTGCATCGTTGTTAATAAAGCAAGACCATTGGATATTAAATAATTTTTACATTCATAAAATATACTCTATCATGGATCAGTCAGCAATTGGCTATTCCATTTTGGGCTGTTGGACACTTGCATCTTAGTCTCAAAATAGATGTTTACCAAGACATACATATGATAGTAGCATCACTCGGCATGAATGTGTTAGTTGCTACTGGATTCTTCTTAGATTACCAAGATTATAAAAAAGCACATTAAACTCTACTAAATAGTAGTATGAGTAATCCTAACAACACTGCCGATCAGTTAGTAAAAACGCCTTATACTAAAACAGTTTTCAAAGATCAGAAACAAATTGATGACTTTGTAAAGTGTGCTGACCCTAAGACTGGTTATCTATACTTTATGGATAACTTCTTTTATATTCAGCATCCAACACAAGGATCAATTCAATATCATCCTTATGAATACCAAGAACGATTAATTGATACATATCATAACTATCGTTATTCAATCGCATTGATGCCTAGACAGTCAGGTAAGTCTACATCAGCCGCAGGTTATTTGTTATGGTATGCTATGTTTGTAGCAGATGCTACAATTCTAATTGCGGCCCACAAGTATACAGGTTCACAAGAAATTATGCAACGTATCAGATACGCCTATGAAGCATGTCCTATGCATATTAAAGCAGGTGTGACTACATACAACAAAGGCTCACTAGACTTTGAGAACGGCTCTCGTATCGTCTCTGCAACGACTACAGAGAATACGGGTCGTGGTATGTCTATTACACTTCTATACTTAGATGAGTTTGCATTCGTTAGAAACACAATAGCAGAGCAGTTTTGGACTTCGATCACACCAACACTAGCAACAGGTGGTAAAGCAATCATCACATCTACTCCTAACTCTGATGAAGATCAGTTCGCATTGATTTGGAAACAAGCAAACAAGAATCTCAATGCACAAGGAGAAGAAACAGAACTAGGCGTCAACGGATTTAAACCGTTTAGATCATATTGGAGTGAACAACCGGGACGTGATGAAAAGTGGGCAGAAGAGATTAAAGCCCAGTTAGGTGATGACAGATTCGCACGTGAGATTGGTTGTGAATTCTTAATCGCTGATGAAACATTAATCAATCCAAACACTTTAATTATGATGGAAGGTGTTGAGCCTATTGACCGCATGGGACAAGTACGTTGGTTTCAGAGGCCCAAGAAAGATATGGTATATGTACTGGGACTAGACCCATCGTTAGGTACTGGTGGCGATCCTTGTGCAATACAAATCTATGAAGCAAACACAACAACACAGATAGGCGAGTGGAAAGATAATAAGACTGACATTCCCAAGCAAATTAAAACGCTGTCACAAATCATAAACTATATAGTAGATATAACTGATCAACCAAACAATATATACTATTCAGTTGAAAATAATTCGATTGGCGAGGCGGCACTGATATCACTAAATGAGTTTGGTGAGTCAAACATTCAAGGTATTTTCTTAAGTGAGAAAGGCAAAAAACGTAGAGGATATACAACCACACAAAAAGGCAAACTTGCGGCTTGTGCTAAGTTTAAAACTTTGTTAGAAAGTAAAAAGATGAATGTTCATAGTTCAGCACTTATCAGTGAACTAAAAACATTTGTAGCATCTGGTGGCAGTTATGCCGCTAAAGTAGGAGATAATGATGATTTAATCATGGCATCACTACTTGTAGTTAGAATCTTACAAGACATAAAAGACTTTCACAGTGATTTAACAGAGCAAATGAGAGACCATGATGAGAAGGTGCCACCGCTACCCTTCTTTGCAGTGATTAACTAAAAGAGATAAATAATACTATGGCAATCGATCAGGAAACATTTAATACACGACTTTATTCGCTTTTAAAGACACGAGGCTATAAGCCCGTACCTAGAGATGTAAACAACGAACGTACTACTCCACAAGATGCAGAAGTATTTGAGTTCACCTTTAAAAAAGGCGATGATACATACGGATTAGCATGGGTAACTATCGATCAGGCCAGCAATTTAAAAGTATACTACAATGATGAGCAATCAAATAGTCCAAAAGGCAAGACAAAAGGAGCACCATTCGATGATTCATGGTCTGGTTTCTTAAGGCATTTGAAACAATGGGCTCAATCTAAACAATTATCGTTTGAACTACAAGACGGCGATAGACCAGGAGATGACATGAGACAACGTGAAACCAATAAAAAGAAAGAAAAGATGTCAGAAGGCTATCACGCAGTTAATCAAAAGACATCATACAATGACAATATACCTAACGTAAAAGTTGTTATACAGCATGATAGAGCAGTACAAGAGGGTGAACAACGTTGGAGAAACGTTCACAAAATCTTTGTAGAGAACACAGAAGGCGAAAGATTCGCTGTTCCTACAAGAATGCCAGGCATCGCACGAGTTTATGGTAGACACGTAGCAGAAGGCGGCACTCCTTACGATGATCGTGGTAAGCATATTACTTCATTAGTAGAAGAATACACTCAAATGGCAGGCTTTGTTCGTGCCACTCGCAAAGGACAGTTTAACGAATCAGTTGCACTTCTTATTGCAGAAGGTGTTAATCATCATAAAAAATTAAAAGAATCACTACAAAAGATGCAAAGTCATAGAGGCTACAATGCTTACTTTGAATCTTGGACACCACCTTTAATGGAAGACGATGGTGATTCATCAAGCATTGCAGAGATGTTTACTCAAGGTGCAATTGATCCAAGAATCGAAAGTGTTTTACCTATTCTTAACAGATTAAACAGTGGCATCATTAATGAGATTGAAGAAGTCAGTGAGTTAGATCAATGGGCTAAAGGCATTACAGAAATCACAGAAGAAGTGATAGAAGAAGAAGAAAAAAGAGATACACATTGCTCAGCCAAATGTTGTGGAGCAGATGTAAAAGCAGAAGACTGCGGATGTTCACCTGATTGTGAACATTGTAATTGCAACAAGAAAAAATTAGATGAAAATCCTTTAGTAGGTATGGCGGCAAGAGCAGTAGTTGGTAGTGCAGTTAAAGACAACATGGAAGAAGAAAAATTAGATGAAGTTGCGTCAGACTTTAATCATTTACAAGATGAATTTGACCAATTGATTAGTGATCTTAAGCAAAAGCATCAGTCAGATGAAGCACTACAGGCCGCTATTGAGGCTTTGTTATCACAGTACATTAAAAAGATTAAAGACTTTAAAAATATAGAAAGCACCGAAAAGCAATATGCCTTAGGCATGGCTGGTAGATTACAAGACTACTTGGAAGATGAGTTTAACGGTAATTATAGCGGATCCAAATTTCAAGGAGATGCAATCAGTGCGGCAGGCCTACAAGCAAAGATGGAACTTGAAAAAGAAAGAAACAAGTCCTCAAGAACTTCCGATAGAGACAAAAGTGCAATAGGTAGAGCAATTGCTGGAGTCATGGGATTAGCAGAATTCCAAGAAAGAGATTATGATGATGAACGTTGGGAAGATGAACCAGAAAAGTTTAATCCTAAACTAGTTGATAAAAAAACTGGACAAGAAGTTAAATTACCATATACAACAAAAGACTTCAGAGGTGATGAGGTCATTGTCGTAGGCTTTAATGCTCCAAAACATCAAGCATCAACTGGAAGAATTCACACAGATGATGGCATGAGTTATTTCCCTTCAGTAGTAGGACTAAAAATCGTTGGACATGAGTTTGATGATAATCTCAACGAAGGCAGAGTTAAAGACGTTATACATGATGCTATGGATATGAGCAGAGAAGAATTTGATGCAAAATATAAAGGCGAGTGGTCTTACGATGAAGCACTTGCAGACTATGAAGAACTAGACGAAACAAAGTCAGGCGGAATGGAGTTTGCTGGAAATTATAAAACAGGTTCAGCAGGACAATGGAAGAACACAGGCAAGACTAAAGGCAGACCTGCTAAAGTAGGCGACTTAGTTGGTGCATCAGAAAGTTTTGATCCTATGAGCGAACCAAAAGACTCTGACGTAAAATTTGAAGCGGCGATGGAGGCATATGATTCCCATGGCGAAGAAGGTTTAGCAAAAGCATTAGGCATGAGCATTGAAGAGTTTGACCAAGAACTTAACGAATATGGAATGGAGCATGGGTTACATGCTGACGATGATAGAGATACTATCATTCACGGTATGGTTGAGCAGATGATTGACGATGCAGATCAAATGGCTAGTATGCGTAGACTGTCTGGACTTGAAGAAGCAGGCAAGCCAACTACTAATAGTAATCATAGTACAGAAAGAGACAAAAAGACATACGATCCAGCACACGGTCACTCAAAACCAGAAGGCGGAAAGCCTGGTGTATGTAAAGCATGTAGTGGAGCAGGATGTCATAAATGTGATGATGGACAAGTAGTTACTCCTAAACGTAATGATAAGAAAGTAGATGAAGCAGAAAACTCACCAGACGGTAACGCTGGTGCAGATGATGACGGAGACAACGATAAGTACAATCAGGATGCATCTACAGTACAAGATCGTAAGAGCATACAAGAAGCAGACGAGTTACTTGCTATTATTAAAGGCATTAAGGTATAACAATGTTAATTAAGAAAGTAGTATTAACATTTGTCGCTTCTTTTATCGTTGGAGCAGTAAGTTATGCTAATTATCTAACTTACATAGCCTCTGAATCACAAACATTCAAACCTGGGTTTACTATTGATTACACAGATTGTGGAGAGATAAGTTCCCCATCTGGAGATAACTCAATTCAATTTGGTAAGCCAGATGAATCATGTGGTGGCAGAGTTGTCTCTAATGAAGGCTACATTAACATTTCACAGATTCGTTTTACAGCAGACTTGAGCAATGTATCTGGTAACTTTGTTACTAGTACTTTTTATATGGTAAACAATCCAAACAATCCCGGCTTAAAGCCTCTACATGAAAATTATTGTGATGCTGGTGGAAACAATCCAACTTGGAACTGCCAAGAAGTTGACTTCTTTGAAGTAAACAACAACGTAGTCTTTCAACACACAATGCATATTGGTGATGGTAGTTCATCTGCCCCACAAAACTTTCAGTTAAGTTATTCAACAACAGACAATCAATGTTTTCAAAACTTGACTCCTTCTGAAGGTCTAGTATCATGGAACGGTATTGACATTAAACAACCTGTAGACTTTGTAGTTGACTTAGATGATTCAGGCATGACTATAACTGTCAAGCAAGGATCAATATCAACTGTTGTATACACGATGGGTCAAGGCTTTCCAGGAACAGATATCTTCACAGATGATCAAATCAAACGTTGGGCAGAAGGTAGAGCCCAAGGCTATTGGTTAAACTTAAGTCGTTGGCAAGATGCGAACGATCCTTGGTCTCCTGGTTCAAAGCAAAACTTATATGATTGGAGTTGTCCATGGGGCAACGTTTGTAAAGCAACAGAAGCAGACTACTTTAACGTTTATGATATTGAAGTAGACGCAGACAGTACATTATAATTAGAGGATAATATTATGGATAAGATTTTAGGAATTTTTAGTTTCATTAAAGGTTGGGTAAGTGCAAGATTAAAAGAAAGAACATCTTGGGACGGCGCCGCTTTAATTACAGCAGGTGTTTGTTTCTTACTATTCAAAGGTATTGCAACTCTAGTTGCTTATGCCGCTATAGCATACGGTGCGTGGACATTATGGAAAGAAGAATACAAAGGCTAATCAGTCTATTTGCAATTTGCTTTTTAGTAAGTTGTGCTACAGTCGAAGACACAGGTCCTACAGAAATGCAGGGCGAACCAGTCAACATCGTCCTTAAGGGACAAAAAGAAATGTGTGAAAGAGAACCTGAATCTATTCTTTGCAAAGAGGAAGAAGTAGATGAGTAAGGATATCGCAAAGAAAGTTCATGCATTAGTCGAAAGTAAATTCACATACCTACATGATGACAAACAATACATGCAAGCCGAACACTGGACTAGTCATGCAGACGCAGTTTTAGCAGGTGAACAATTCAAAGATGATTGTGATGGCTTTGCTAATACATGTGCAGAGTTATTAATCAAAGAAGGCATTGACAAGAAAGATGTATCTGTGATATACTGTGTCACAGAAGAAGGCGAAGATCATTTAGTATGCGGTGTTGCTGTAGACGGCAAGACTTACATATTAGAAAACAGATATAGCAATCCTTATGATTGGAAAGACAAACCAAAGTACGATTTCAAATACTTTATGAAGTTTGACGATCCTGGACAGTGGTTCAAAGTTAGCAATTAATCAGTTGAAAAATAGAATCCAACGTCAGCCAGGCCTTGCGTTAAATATTGTTGGCACAGACTATGCATATATTATGATTGCAAAAAACGCATCTAAATGGATGGAAGATGTGTTAGAATCATCTTCAAGTCAAATAAACTTTACAAATGTTTCTTCCCTGAATTCAAAAAAGTATATAGTTATATTACGAGATCCAATTGATCGTTGGTGTTCAGGGATTACTCAATATCTACATGGTGAAGAAGTACTCAGGGACTTAAAAGATAGAAACGTATTAGATTTATTGTTCAGTCAAGTACATTTTGATTGGCACACTGTTCCTCAGGTTAAATTCTTAGAGGGAATAAATACTGATGATTGTATATTTTTTAAAATGGAAAGTAATATTACTAATACAAATAGACTCTCAAATTTTCAAAATAAAGTCTTAGACTTTTTGGAGACTGAGTTAGAATTAGATTTAAGTAAAAGTAATATACTCCCTTTTAAATTAATGGAACATGATGCAGGACAAAATGCTCAGTATTTTACTAAACATAGAATACGTTTTGAGATACAAACGAATCCAAGATACATGGAACAAATTAAGGCATACTATGCCGAAGATATTAAATTATATAACCAATAGGAAAAATGGCAGACAAGAAAAAGAAACAATCGAAAGTATATATGATACCTGAAAGTGAGACTAGAAACTCACACACATATCACTACACCGCAATTAAAACAAAAAACTTAACTATTAGTAATCAGAAGTTAAGATTCAAAAAGTACAACCCTGTAAAAAGAATACATGAATGGTTTGTGGAAGCAAAATTACCTCCACATACCAAATAGTTATTTACTCAACGTCATTCAAAGGATTTTCTAAGATCGTTTGAATTCGTTCTTCTAATTCTTTTCTCATCTCACGCATTTCTTTGTCTTGCTCTTTGAAACGGTTTTGCATTTCCTTTTCAATCTCATAGACATCATCACGTACTTCACGTTGAGTCTTTGCTGATTCACTTTCTACCTTACGTGCTAAACGAGATGCTTCTGTAATCTCTCCTTGCAAATTATCTTTGATAATTTCTGTAAGTTCAGTTAATCTAACAATCTCTTGTTCAATTATCTCTGGTTGAAGATTTTCTAATTTTTCTTCTGCTTCAAGTAATCTATTATAGAGTTCAAAGCCTCCCCACATTCCACCGATCAATGTTCCTAATAAAGGTAAAATGATAAGCAGTTTACTGCCACTCATCTTAATGCCTTCGTATTCTACACTTGCCATAATATACTCCTATTGTTTACTGCTAAATGCTTTTCCTGCTTCAGCAATACCAAATGAACCTAGTGTTACAACAACAAACGATGTGTAGATAAAGTCTGATATAACTAAATCTGTACCGTCTAATCCTGTCACTAAGTCTACTATACCAAACGCAACCATCATAAAGAACGATGCAAAGCCAATGATTGATTTTTCATTGATCTTGTTGTCGTCCATAAATAGGCCAGCGATAGTAAACTTTTCTTTTGGTTTCACTTCATGGGAAACTTTTCTTAAGTCCTGAGTTAATGCTTCCATCTCTCTGATTTTGTCATTAGCCTCGTCTAATTTTAGAAGTAGATCAGTATACTTGTCTAAATCTAAGTTCTGAACGACTCCATCGCCGCCCTCGATTTTGATGTTTTCTTCACTCATTATTTTTGCTCCTGTGTTTCATCATCTGGATTAATTCCATATTGCATAAGAACCATCTTATACAATTTCTCTTGTGTATTGCCAGCCATACGATAGAAGCCCATTTTGTTGTCATCTATCTTACCGTCTGGCATTTGTTTTGCGTCAAAGAAGCCTGCATTTCCTTGACTATATACTTGCTCACCTGTGTAAGCACTAAACCCTGCTGTATAACCTATATAAGCAACAGCAATCGTTTGGTCAGCATACCCACCATCATCAGTAGGTTCGCCTTCTTGTATATTCTGTAGTTGTACTTGTAAGTTAGCAGATGCTACTTCAGCACCCACTGTGTCTGCAAGGCTCTCTACGGCGTCTGTAGTGCGTTGTTCTTGCATTGTGTTCTGTACTTCAAAACGTTGAAAGTCTGGTGTTTGTTGACTTAAAAACTCAGTCAACCCTGTACCAGAAGATAATGCTTCTGTCAAGTTATCTTCAAACTGAACGTCAGTACTGCTTACTCCACTAGAACCATCATCAAAGTTTTCTACGAATAACTGTTCTTCTTGCATCATTTCTTGCTGTTGTTCAGCAACTTCAAACGCAGAAGTCTGTACGGTGTCTACAGACGTACTAGCAACGTCAATAGACGTATCAACTTGACCAGTTACTTGTTCAAATTGTTGTTGGCTAGAATCATCTGCAATTACACCAGTTGAATCACTACTAGATGAACTAGCAACTGATTGTGAACCAGTGTCATTAAAACTGCTACCGTCTTGTCCTGCAAAACTTTGTGATGCACCCGAATCGATTTGCACTGATGATGAGGCTCCACCGTCACTGATTACATCTTCAATAACATTAGCAGTTTGGACATCATCTGAGACTTCAGAAACAAATTGTGCAATAGCAACACTTTGATATGTAGGCCTCGACTTAGAAGATGAACCAGAACTTGAAACGGCCTGCTCTGCTTCTTTCTCTACACGAACTTCTTCTTGTGCTAGTTCTTCACGTACTTCTTCTTGTTCTTCAACTGCTTCTTCTTCTTTTTCTACGATCAATTCTTGGACCTCGATCACTTCTACTTCTTCTTCTCTTATTTCTTCAGGAGATTCTTCAGCAGTCAATTTTTCTAATTCATCTTCACTAATTAATTCTTCAAATGCTTCATCTTCTGTGATAAGTTCAAAGATTTCATCAGATTCTACAAAGATTTCTTCTTCAGTATAATCAGGCATTAACTCATTGTCTTGTGCTACCCAAACTACTTCTTCCTGAGTGCCTTCAACAAACGTTTCCCAGTTGATTTGACCTTCTTCATCGAACTCAATGTTATCATGCCATTGATCAACTTCTTCTTGTCCATATGTTGCAACGTCATGTTCATACCAATCTTGGTCAGTAAAGGTATAAAAATCCTCACCGTATGTTTCTACCATACCCTCTAATTGTTCTGTTGCTTGTTGTTGAAATTCTTCAGTTGCCCAAACATCAGCAGTTAATCTCTCTCCTGCAATTGTACCAGTTGGATCCCATTCTAAATCTTGTTGATACATTTGTTCATCATGTAATTCAGTATCATAGTTTTCTAATCCACCTACAGCATCTAATACATAATCGCCTGGTCTATGTCCGTTGAATTGTACTGCTAATGGATCTTCACCTAATGCGGCTATATCATCTTGTCCCATTGTAACAAATACAGCATCTTGCGGAGATAAACCTTGATCAACTAACATTTGTTGTTCTGTGTTTAAGTCATCATATGTGATGCTAGTATCAAGTCTAGGGTCATATACACCACCTTCCATCCAGGGTTCATCACCAAAGTCACCGTTGACACCTCCGTCATCATAGGCATAGCCATCATCATATGTAGATCCGTCTGTGTTGTATTGCTCTCCAGTATTAGGATCAGTAACTAATCCTGTAGTTGGATCATAACCTGATGAACTAGTAGCGGCTATTGCGGCACTATACCCCGGGCAATTTGGATCATATAATGGATCCATGTCACACATTAATCCTTGATCTACTTCATTGCCTTCATATAACTCACATCCACTATCATATTGTGAATCTAAATTACATTGATACTCTAAATATGCTAGATCATATAATAAACATTCTGTTGAATATAAAGGATTGCTTTGACATTGAACAGGCTCACCATCGGCTTCAGAATACAATATTCCTCCACCGTCTTCTAAGTATCCTTGATCCATATCATCAAAAGAATTGTCAACACTACCATCACCTAAGTTATCTGTGTTGTCATCATAAAATAGATATTGAGTATAGTTTGTATTGCTTTTTTGTTCTCCAATCAAAACATCATGTTCAGTAATATCTAAAGCACCATACAAAAATCCATAGTTGTCAGGTTTGTTTACTTCTGCTCTTTCTGAATCAGTACAGGCGATTCTTGTATTACTGTCTCCGCATTTTGTACTAGAATCATTGTAATCAAATATGTAAACTTCAAAACTATTTTCTGATGGTCTATTGTATTCTTTTAAAAAATACCAACCGAATATAGCATAATCATCAAATGCTTTATATAATAATGCACTGTTACTGTTTCCCCCAATCAAGTCAGTATAAAAGGGAAAAAGAGTATCAGTTACATGTTTAGTATAACCTTCTTCTCCACTACCTAATTGATTTGGTGTGTAGTCGTAGCACATCAAACTGTTCCAATTACCAATGCTGTAATCTTCTTTTACTAATTTAAGACAACCATTCGTACTCATTACTGCGGCAGTATACGAGTCGTTATGCCACTCCCATGAAAAACCAAAGTCCATTCTTATGTTACAACCAGTGTCATCACCAAATTGACCATTGTAACAACCTGTCACACCAGTCAGATCACTACGAGTCAAATCATACAAACCTCCGTAGTCTCCAGTCACTGAGTAAATGGTATTGGTACCGTCAGCATTCGACTCATCATAGTTAGGAGGATTGTATTGTGCTACCGCAAACATGGGTAGCATCAATAGTAATGATATTATTTTGAATCGTGCCATTCTGCCTCACAACTCTTAGTAGATTTACGTCTTCCTTTAAAGTCAGGTCTAGTACATTTTTCTAAGTAAGCGGCTTCATCAGCAGTCACATTTGATATTTGGTCAACTTCAATTTTGTCAGAACTGAATACGCCTAAGATTTTACTCTTAACACCTTTCTTTTGATCAGGTCTTTTCTGTTCATTCTCTTCCCATCGATCAGAAGCGGCTGGTCCAATTGCACCCATGTACGGACAAGGTGTGCCTGCCATTTCCATTGCTTGAAACACTCTAGGATCCTGACACATTAATGATACTGCGGCTACTTTCATACCCATATCATATATTGTTTTAGACAATTTGATTCTTTCACAGTTCATGTCTCTAACAGACTTACCACCTGACAAACCGAACACTTGACCCTGAAACGCTCCAGACACACCTGTTGTACATAAGTCTTGTGAGTAACTAGACCCTATGCTTGGTGCAATCGCACTAGCAGGTGGTGCCTTAGTTGTGATCTCTTGTTTAATAGTTTGATCAGTTTTGTTTATGTTGGTGTTGTTATTGGTATTAGTGTTCTCATTTTTGTTTTCAGACTTGTTGTTAGTCGTTACATTAGAATCACTCGTACTGGTCGAAGTGTTGTTATTGTTGTTGGTATTGTTCGAGGTCGAATTGTTATTGTTGTTATTTGTATTCGTATTATCCGAAGTCGAATTACTTGTACTATTAACGTTCTGGTTAACATTAGAGTTGTTATTGTTCGTATTCGTATTGTTGGAAGTACTATTTACGTTAGAATTGTTGTTATTAGTGTTGGTGTTGTTACTAGTTGTGTTATTGGTATTAGTATTGTTATTCGTGTTATTATTAGTATTGGTACTGGTGTTGTTATTAGTATTCGTACTAGTAGAAGTATTGTTGTTATTATTGTTATTGTTATTGGTATTGGTACTAGTAGAGGTGTTATTGTTGGTATTACTGTTGTTATTAGTATTGGTCGAAGTACTAGTATTGGTATTGTTATTAGTGTTACTATTAGTGTTATTATTAGTATTGGTATTGGTACTGGTGTTGTTATTAGTATTGTTGTTCGTGTTAGTATTGGTATTAGTGTTGGTATTGTTGTTGGTATTGTTGTTGGTATTAGTATTCGTATTAGTATTCGTGTTAGTATTGGTGTTGTTATTGGTGTTATTATTGGTATTGGTATTGGTACTAGTATTAGTGTTAGTTGAGGTGTTGGTGTTAGTATTGGTATTAGTCGAAGTGTTATTGTTCGTGTTTGTGGTAGTACTAGTTGAAGTACTAGCCTCACAATTCTCTGTTCCTGCTGTACAGGTTCCAGTGGCTTGAGCAAAAATGTTTTGACTATACACTCCTGCAATAAATATTATAGCAAATGCAATCTTTGACTGCTTAAAGTGTTTTAAAAACATGGTAAAGTTTTCCTTAAGTTATTAGGTTATGGTTAGCACTAGTATTTATTGCTTAGGGATATAAATTGACTATTAGTCAGTCTATGGGTCCTAGGTTGCATTTGCTCTTTTAAGTTTTTATTCTTTTGGGTACATTAGTGATAAATACTTATTGACATAGGAAGATATTAGTGTATAATAGATTCATGTGTCAAAAATTGTTTTTAACAAAAACTACACTAGTGAGACTTCGGTCTTGCGACAACTAAACGAAAGCTAAAATTAAAGCACATTATAGGAGAAACAATATGGCAAGTCTAGCTGACATCCGTGCCCGTCTCGCGGCACAAGAAAATAAATCGACAGGTAATAATTACCCACAATCTGATGGAGCGATCTATCCGCATTGGAAAATGGACGAAGGTGCATTAGCATCTATGCGTTTCTTGCCCGATGCTGATACAGGGAACTCTTTCTTTTGGATTGAAAGACAAGTCATCAAACTACCATTCAATGGTGTTAAAGGTGATATAAACTCAAAACAAGTAACTGTTCAAGTTCCTTGCGTAGAGATGTTTGGGGAAAATTGTCCTGTACTAGCGGAAGTTCGTCCTTGGTACAAAGACGAAACTCTAAAAGAAATGGCTAACAAATACTGGAAGAAGAGAAGTTATCTCTTTCAAGGCTTTGTACGTCAAAACCCTATCGGTGAAGATGAAACACCTGCGAACCCAATTCGTAGATTTGTTATCTCTCCACAAATCTTTACTCTTATCAAAGCATCATTGATGGATCCAGAAATGGAAGAGTTACCAACTGATTACGTTCGTGGACTTGATTTCAACATTAAGAAAACGACTAAAGGTCAGTATGCTGATTACTCAACATCAAATTGGTCACGTAAAGAATCTGCATTGACTGAAGTAGAACAAGCGGCTATTGAAGCAAATGGTCTATTCAATCTAGCAGACTTCTTACCTAAGAAGCCAAGTGAAGCAGAACTCAGGGTCATCAAAGAAATGTTCGAAGCATCAGTAGATGGTCGTCCATACGATGTTGACAAATGGGGTGCATACTATCGTCCATACGGTATTCAAGCACCAGCGAGTGCGTCACAAGAAACTGCTCCAGCAGAGTCTGTAGCGACACCAGCACCAGCACCAGCGGCACCTGCTCCCGTAGCAGAAGCGGCACCTGAGGCAACTCCTGCTCCCGTAGCAGAAGCGGCATCTACAGATACATCTAGCGATAAAGCACAAGACATTCTAGCAATGATTCGTGCAAGACAAAGCAATAGCTAGTAGATCGACAACGGGAGAGTGAAATATCTCTCCCAACTTTGATAGGAGATTTATATGACCATACCAACTGAGAGGTATAGAGCCCTCAAACAAGGTACTAAATTATTAGAAGAACTATGTGACCCTGGCAAAACGCCTAGGGTTCCCAGTCTCATTAGAGACAGGGCAAGAAGCATATTAAGGCATTTTCCACACGATTTAGAAATTGACGAAATCGCAGAAAGTTGCCCAGATATAGTTGACAAACCTTCTAATTCTGATAGAATCATTAACAAACAATCAATACGATAGGAGTATATTTTGGCTAAACCATTTGACGTGTCTAAATTTAGAAAAGACATAACAAAATCCATTGACGGCTTGTCAATAGGATTCAATGACCCAACGGATTGGGTTAGTACTGGTTCATTTGCATTGAACTATCTTATCAGCGGAGACTTTAATAAAGGAGTCCCTCTAGGTAAGGTAACCGTTTTTGCAGGAGAATCAGGAGCAGGCAAATCTTATTTTGCCGCAGGCAACATTGTTAAATCAGCACAAGATCAGGGTATCTTTGTAGTCTTAATTGACACAGAGAATGCACTTGATGAAGCATGGTTACATGCACTTGGTGTGGACACTTCAGAAGAAAAACTTCTTAAGTTAAGCATGAGTATGATTGATGATGTAGCAAAAACAATATCAACCTTTATGAAAGATTATAAAGCAATGGAAGACGGTGAACGTCCTAAAGTGTTATTTGTAATTGACTCATTAGGTATGATGTTGACACCAACCGATGTCGATCAATTCGACAAAGGTGACATGAAAGGTGACATGGGTCGTAAGCCCAAGGCACTAACATCATTAGTCAGAAACTCTGTTAACATGTTCGGTAGTTTCAACGTTGGACTTGTCGCAACTAATCATACATATGCATCGCAAGATATGTTTGACCCAGATGATAAAATATCAGGCGGTCAAGGCTTTATCTATGCATCAAGTATTGTTGTTGCTATGAAGAAGATGAAACTGAAAGAAGATGCGTCAGGGAACAAAATTTCTGATGTAAGAGGTATTCGTGCAGGATGTAAAGTAATGAAGACTCGTTATGCAAAACCTTTCGAGGGTGTGCAAGTGAAGATTCCTTACGAGACTGGTATGAATCCTTACAGTGGACTAGTAGACTTGTTTGAGAAAGCAGGAATTCTAGTTAAAGAAGGTAATCGTTTGAAGTATATCGCACAAGATGGTACTGAGATTAAGCAATTTAGAAAGCCTTGGGAAGCAAATGCAGAAGGTTGTTTGGATTTAGTAATGACTGAATACTCTGATGTTAAAGAGGCACTCGATAAGTTAAATAACGAGGAAGCACTTAAACTTGAAGAGGAAGAGGTATAATGAATTTAAATGACTTAGCAACGGTCTGGCATCTGATCAGACCAAGTATAGAAGACGGCGACCCAAAAGAGGCCGCTGACCTTCTAGTAAATCATCTTACTGATGATGGCATGTCTGCAACAGAAATCAAAAAAGCATTTGGTAACGATGAAGAAATCATTGAAGCCTTATCATACTTTTCTGATGAAGATGTAGATGCCATCGAAGAAGATGAAGATACTATTGATACCGAGGACGACTGGGATTAAACTAATGACTGTAATGAAGCCAATGGCAAGTGATTTTACTGACTTGAAGAAGTATGTTAAAGAAATGCAGGCGTATTATGTATCACGTGGAAAGTCACCTTATAAAGTGGCACTCCATGTTTACAAGGAAGCAGGTATCTATTCTATTCAGGATTTGTTAGATCATAGAACAAACAATCCTTGGAGTAGAGTCGATCTATGAATTGGTACACCCGCATAAGCCATGACTTAACAGTCATACCTGACTTTATTGCTCACTATGAAAATGAGTTGATAGGGTCTAAGGTAGATGTTAGAGTGACTGGATTAGTTGAAAGACAGATTACAGCACTCCCAGGCATAACAGAACATCGTTTCAATCAATTACAAGAGATTGAAGCGGTGCTCAATTTGCTTAACATCAAACTACGTAAAATACGTAGAGGATACTTTCAGAAGTACTTAGAGAAGTATCAACGAGCATTAACCTCACGTGATGCTGAAAAGTATGTAGATGGTGAAGATGAAGTCATTGACTTTGAATATCTAATCAATGAAGTAGCCCTGTTGAGAAACAAGTATTTGGGCATTATGAAAGGATTAGACGCAAAACAGTGGCAAATGGGGCATGTGGTACGTCTTAGAACTGCTGGAATGGAAGATATTACAGTAGATTAATCGTAAGTCATTGATTTTACAAGGCAAATAACTGTAAAATAAATGAAATAATGCTTGACTTTGGTACCAAAACCCCGTATAATACATGTATGTTAAATCAAAAAGCAACTAAAATTATTTCAATTATTTTTGCCCAAAGGCTTGACATTGCTACTCAACGGTAGTATAATAGAATCTTACACACTGACACTGAGGTAAATATATGTCTACAATTAATGTAAAATACGGAACTTACAGGAACCAACCTGTAGTTGATCAACAATTCACTCTCGTTAAAGGCTTCACAGAAGGCAAACGTGGTGGATATATCACTGTTAAAAACGAGGGACAATTTCCTCAGTTTAACATTGCGAATGTAAAAATTCAATTAAACAACATCAATGATGTTCAATGGGGAACGGAGAATCCGATCATGGGCGATTCAACAATTGCTTTTCAACCTGCTGTAGTAGAGTCTGATGCTGATGCAATGGACAGAATCAAAACTAGATTTGATATCTTAGACGATATGTCTAGGGCTACAATCGGTGGCGACATTAGAGCAATGATCGTAAGTGGTCCTCCAGGCGTAGGCAAGTCTTACGGTGTTGAGCAACAAATGGAGAAGGCTTCATTGTTCGATCAACTGACTAACAGCAGGACTCGTTACGAGGTTGTCAAAGGTGCAATGACTGCTCTAGGTTTATACGCAGTTCTTTACAAGTACTCAGATGCTAAAAACGTTTTAGTGTTTGACGATTGTGACTCTGTATTTGCTGACGATCTTGCCCTTAACATTCTTAAGGCGGCACTTGACTCAGGTAAGTCTAGGAAGATTTGTTGGAACTCAGACTCAAGTCTGTTAAACAGAGAAGGCATTCCAAACTCATTTGAGTTCAAAGGTAGTGCAATCTTTATTACTAACTTGAAGTTTGAAAACATCAAGTCTAAAAAGTTACAAGATCACTTAGAGGCTTTACAGTCTAGGTGTCACTTCTTGGATCTTACTATCGACAATGACCGTGACAAGATGTTACGAATCAAGCAAGTTGATAGAGACTGCACAGATGGATTGTTCGGTGACTACAATTTTGAGAATGGTGAAGGCGACTTGATATTTGCTTTCATGGAAGAGAACGCACACAAGTTAAGAGAAGTCTCAATGAGAATGGCTCTTAAGATTGCTGACTTGTTTAAGATCCAGAAGAATGACAACTGGAAGGTGTTAGCAGAATCAACGTGTATGCGTAGAGTTTAAACTCTGTGTCAGGAGTTGAGGGGCGGTCTTCGGATCGTCCCTTTTTTATTACCAAACGAATTGATAATAACTTATAGGAAGTGTATAATAAAAACATGTATCAAATTGAATTACAAAACAAAGAACATGTTATCTATTGGATGTTGCAACATGGCAATGTTCGATTGAGTCATTATGACCATTCTTTTTTGTCTAGCATGATGCAACTTGTACATGAGAAAAAAAACATAACTGAAAATCAATCCAATCTATTAACTAGACTGATAACAAAATACCAACATCAATTATCAAACTTTGGCTTTCAACAAAAATACTTACATAGTTTAGAATGGAAGTCAAAAATTATTCCAAGTCTACCTGAGTTTACACGAGCCAGAGTTAGTTACAGTAAAGAAGAAAACCTTTTGATATTTAAGGTTCCTTTTAAAAAGGAATTTATCAATGACTTTAGACGTATCATGCTTGGGGTGTTAGAAAACTATCATTACCCTGACGATACGATATGGAGTTGGAACAAAGAAAAGAAACGTTATCAAGCACCAGCATCTACCCACGCATTGAAAATAGCATATAAAGTCTTGCCTAAGTATTTTGAAACTATCTACAAGGGAGAAGTCAACGAAGTAATAGAACAACTAGAAGCAATAGAAAAACAGACGTGGGATCCCACACTTGTAGAAAACGATGGGGTGTATTCTATTGCTGGAAGCAATGACTCACTTGACAGTATATTTAAAGATGTCAACCTAAATGCAGAGCCAAAGACTCTTGCTAATTTAGCATATCATGGTGTTGCAATTGACAGCAATATAACAAACGAGGTTTCTCGTTTAGAATTCTTTGCACAATATGCGCCTGAAGTAGACATTGATCACTTAGAAGAATTTGTGTCGTGGCTAAAAGAAATAGACTGTAAAACAGTTGTAGTAACCAGAGGCTTGAATCTGGATAATACGGATAGAGTCAGACATAGACAAATTGACATAACAACAATAGCAAAAGAAATACGCAGAGTATTTGATGAAAATGATATTGAAATTATTAACGGAGGTAAATCAAACCTAAACGATGCTAAGGACATCACTAAAGAGATGGTACTGTTGAGATACAGTTCAACAAAAGAACAGCCACAGATTGTTGGTGGCGCTATAAAAAATATACAAATTATAAACAGGAGACCCATAGATATAGTATGAAAAATAAAATAGCATTGGCATTATCGTTGTGTTTAACAACAGCAGTATATGCACAAGAAATAGAAGAAATCGTTGTAGTAGGAACTACAACATATGAAGCAGAGTCTAACCCAAGTACAGATGTTTCATTATTAGAAACTCTGATACCTGAAGCAACTCAAGCAGGTGGTTATGGTTCTTTTTCTGGTTACACAGAAAGAGGAACACAAACAGTGCATACAAGTGTATACAGAAATGGAGTTCCAGCAAATGATGCAGGCTCTGGATGGTATGACTTTGGACATGATTTTGCAACAGGAAACGAAACAATTAAAGTTGTTAACGGAGTCAACAGTGTACTTTATGGTTCAGGTAGTTTAGGTGGTACAGTCTTTATTAAAGACGATCTTTCAAAAGATCAATCTACTTTAAGACTAGGACCTCAACATACATTTGTTACACACACAGGTAAAGGTTTAAACTTTACATACTTTGATGTTAACAATGATAGTGTTAGATCAGACAATGATGAGACTGACGGCTACACAAACATGACTGCTAGAGGTCAATTTGATACAGGCGAGTTCACTACGAACATTTCAGCAACATCATATGACTATGACTATGACAACTGTTATACAGCAAGTTTCTCACAATCAAATGATTGTTCTCAGTTAGGTTCAAAAGGAACCATATCAGTAAGGAATGATAACTACACGTTTGGTTATTCTTTTAACGATGCAAAATACAAAACTGAAGGCATAGAAACTTATTCTTCAGATGCTGAAAGAGCATTTGTAGATACAAGGCACACAGTTGGTAACAATCTCTATGGTGCAACAGTTGAATATGAAAAGTATGAAGGCATGTCGCAAGACACTATCTCTGCATATGCAATGCTTAACTATGAGCCTATCAATATAGGTCTACGTGTAAGTGAAGATGCATTTGTTTATCGTATTGGATCAGCAAAGGGAGATTTCTTTTCAAGTTTCGGTACATCTTATCGTAACCCAACTCTATATGAGTTAAATGGTGACGCATGGACTGCACCTAATCCTGGACTAGAACCTGAGGAAGCAACAGGTGTTGAAGTTGGTTATAAAAATCTAACTGTATTCAAATACAGATTTTCAGAAGGCATCGACTATAGTTTTGCATCATCTCAGTTTGTCAACACTGGCAAATATGATACTGAAGGTGTGAGACTGACTGGAACAAAAGGTGTTGATTGGATGGACACAGACTTTGGTTATGAGTTTGGTTATACTAACTCAGATCAACCTAGAGTTGCAAAGTATAAAGCAATCATATCATCTGTATCTTATGTAGACAACTTAGTATTGTCATTCACATACACTGGACTATTCGATAGAAAGCCTGGACCGTATGATGGAACAGAAATGCTTGATGATGTAAGTTCAATCGATTACAAGATCGAATCAGAAATTGCACCTAACTACTTGCTATCTGCTACAGTAAGAGATATACTAGATAGAAGATTTGAATTCAACCCTGGATATAACTCAGGTGGTATTGAATTCTTTATAACACTACAATACAGGCCGTAATCGAATGCCAGGAACTGCAACACTACAAATTAAAGATGAAGTCAATCTAAAGATTGCCGGACTTGAATTAGATGCTCGTAGGGCACTGATGAAAAAGTTTGAGTATGAGGTTCCTGGTGCACGTTACATGCCCAGTGTTAAACTAGGTAGATGGAACGGCAAGGTTAGTTATTGTAGCCTTGCTGGTTCCACATTTATTAATTTATTACCTCAAATTATTCCTATCTTGGAAGAACTCAATTACACGATTGAGTTAGAAGATATGAGGGAATACAATAACACATTTGATTTTGATGAAATTACCACTAACACATTCGAAGATGTTAAGTGGCCCACAGGACATGTCTGCGAAGGACAATCCATCGAACTAAGAGACTATCAAGTAGAAGTTATCAATCAGTTCTTATCAAACCCTCAGTCGATACAAGAGGTCGCTACAGGGGCAGGTAAAACAATTATGACAGCCGCTCTGAGTAAGAGCATAGAGTTCTATGGTCGTAGTATCGTTATCGTTCCTAACAAAAGTCTCGTCACACAAACCGAAGAAGATTACATAAATCTAGGATTAGATGTTGGTGTTTATTACGGTGATCGTAAAGAATACTTTAAGCAACATACAATTTGCACATGGCAATCCTTGAACATCCTTTTAAAAAATACCAAGAGAGGAGAGGCTGACTGCACTATCGATGAATTCATTGAAGGTGTTGTTTGCGTAATGGTAGATGAAGTACACATGGCTAAAGCAGATGCATTGAAGGCACTGTTAACAGGCGTCATGTCACATGTTCCCATACGATGGGGACTGACTGGTACTGTTCCCAAAGCAGAATATGAAAGATTGGCATTGGAAGTAAGTTTAGGTCCAGTCATTAATAAACTATCTGCAAAAGAATTACAAGATCAAGGTGTCTTAAGTAAATGTCATGTGAACATTGTACAATTACAAGATGACCAAGAGTTTAGTAATTATCAAGCAGAACTAAAACACTTACTCTCAGATTCTAAACGATTAGATAAGTTGGCAGAGTTAGTAGATAAAATAAAAGAAACAGGTAACACACTTGTCTTGGTTGATCGTATCAATGCAGGACATGCACTTGTAGAACGACTAGATGATGCAGTATTTGTATCAGGAGGCATGAAAGTCAATGACAGAAAAGAAGAATATGATGAGGTATCCACTGCTACTAATAAAGTTATTATTGCTACTTATGGCGTGGCTAGTACTGGTATTAACATTCCTAGGATTTTTAATCTTGTACTCATTGAACCAGGTAAAAGTTTTGTTCGTGTCATACAGTCTATCGGTCGTGGCATTCGTAAAGCAGACGATAAAGACTTTGTTCAAATCTGGGACTTAACAAGTTCATGCAGATTTGCTAAACGACATTTAACTTCTCGTAAGGCATTTTACAAAGAAGCAAACTATCCGTTTGCAATAGAAAAATTAAAATATTGAAGTTACCATTTAAATTGAAAATAACATACAGAGGAGTTATAATAAAGACATGAAAATATTAACACTAGACAACCAGGCATACGATTTAGAAACACTACCAGATGAGGTAGATGATTTACGATTTGCTATCTTAGATAACTCTAACCCTCTCAATGTAGACTATCATTACATACCGCTCATCTTTTTAGAGTCATTCAATGCACCCGCGGTTGTATTAGAAATAGGAAACAAAACAATTAAGATGCCTGTTGATTGGCAAGTATTAATTGGGCATGAAGAACATGGTGACTTAGAGACTATTCCATTGTCTAGTTTGAATGACAGAGGCTTTACAGTGTTTGCATTCAATCCACTAACATCATTCTCGCCTAGTTTTTTAGATATTGAAATTGTTGATATCTATTCAGACGTAACATGGTATGCGCCTAGACTACGTAACGGACAATTCTTATGTGTCCCTATCGAAGATGGTCCAAAGCCTAGATGTGTTTACTTTGTTAAAGAGATCAGTCGTAATTGTGAAATCGTAGACTATGCACAAGCGTTTTGATCATTGGAAGAATGTATGTAGATTACATTGGAAAGAAATAGTCACACTATCTATTGCATTGCACTGGGTAGTTGATTTGTTTATAATAGGTCCTATAGCAATTGCAATAGGATGGTTTGCAAGAGGTTATTTTGGCTAGAGCAAAAACACCAACAGATGAGAAGTTTGAAAAGCAAGACTTCAACTTGTTCGAGGCAATTACTGCAATCGACAAGAAAGACTATGGCTACTATGATCGACTAACTCCTGAACAACAAAGGAAGTTTGTTCCTTTTATGATGATCAATTGGATTAGTGTAGTTAAAGGCAAAAAAGAATTGGCACAGTATTATTTACAAAGTGTTGATCATCATGCGAATAAATATCTATTCAATGAGAATGTTTCTAAGCATCCTAAACTACAATGGTTGATGCTATGTGCGGCAAGCCCAGGGATAGGCAAACAGTTTCATGCTTGGATACCGCAGATCAAGCAGGGCGTGGCTAAACTAAAAGATAAAGCAAAGCCAAAAGACATAAAGGATTATTATAAAAAGATATATCCACAATTATCAGCAGGTGAACTGACTGAGATAGCAAAATTATTTTGTGAACAACATGATCGCAAAATGTATCTTGCAGAAAAATATCCTAATTTAAAATTTGATGAGGTGGAATTACTAAGTGACATTATTACAGATTCAGAAATCGAAGAATATGAAAAAGAACTCGGCAACTAAATCAGAATTTGGTTGCGATTTTTGTGGCAGGAGTTTTATAAGAGAAACTACAATGGCCAAGCATATCTGTGAAAACAAACGCAGATGGCAAGACAAAGATTTAAAAGGTAATCGCATTGCATTTCATGCTTGGATAAATTTCTATGCAAATCATACTCCAACAAAGAAACAAAAAACATATTTAGACTTTATTAAAAGCAGTTATTATCTGGCCTTTGTTAAGTTTGGTCATTACTGTGTAAATGTCAATGCAATTAACATTGCTCGATATGCTGATTGGTTGTTATCAAATCAAATTAAAATTGACAAATGGATAAGTGATACTAACTACACTAAGTTTATCATTGAGTATCTTAGAGAAGAAGATCCTTTAGATGCAATTGCTCGTAGTATTGAAACTATGATTAAGATTTCTAGTGATGAAAAAATAGAAAACAAAGATGCCTTACGATATGGTCCAGTGAACAGAATTTGTTATGAGATATCTAAAGGAAAGGTTTCTCCATGGATGCTGTATCAATCAGAATCTGGTCTAGGGTTTCTAGCATCAATGGATGAAACACAACAACAAATGGTTTTAGATTACATCGATCCTGAACGTTGGGCTATCAAGTTTAAAAGAGATGCACATAGAATTGCAGAAGTCAAAGAGTTGTTGTCTCAGGCTGGATTCTAATGAAAGAGTTAGATTTACAGTTTCACAAGTTAGATGGACGATTTAAAGGGAATGATATGTTCACATGGATGTGTACTACTATTATCAAACCACAGTATGAACGTTTCACTCCTAGGCCAATGGCACAATCAGATTTAGCAAAGATTATTAAGTTTAATCAATTACGTGACTGGTGTTGGGATACATGGGGACCTAGTTGTGATTTAAAAGATTATGACAGAATACATGAACTCTCTCACCACGTAAGCCTAGCACAATACAATGACAATACGCACAACCAACTCAACGAACATTGGTGTTGGTCTAATGAAGAAGACCACAGACAAAAAAGAATCTATGTAGCCACAGACAAAGAACGTATGTGGTTAGAAACGAGGTGGCGATGAAAGATCCTATCTATTGTGCTTTGGCATTTGGCTCTGCCTCAATAGATGGTGGCGGGTATAAGTCTTGTTGTAATCTTGTAAATACAGGTGGCGTAGAAAAAAAACCATATGCAGATAATTTAAATCATAACAATCTTATTGAGATAAGAAAGCAACTTAGAAAAGGCGACTGGCCTAGTGATTGTAAAAACTGTTTAGACTCTGAAAAAGTATCAGGCACGTCTATGCGTACTATATGGAATGTTGCTTTACAAGACTATGATATTCCTATGAACATTGAGGTTGATCCTAATGATGTTCACTTCTTAGATTTAACCTTTAGTAACAAATGTAACTCAAAATGTATTACATGTAATCCTTATTCCTCTGACCAATGGGGAAAGGAATACAATACCATATGGAAGATCGAATCTGAAGAAGATAACCATTTAAAAATAAACATAACAAAAGATCAGACACTTGATATCTATACTTTATTTCCAAATTTAAAACGTATTGCATTTGTTGGTGGCGAACCTACTATCATGGAAGAACATGAACTGTTCTGTAAGCAATTGATTGAAGGAGATAGAGCAAAGAACATAATATTATCGTATGTGACTAATCTAACATCTATCACACAAGACCTCATTGACATTTGGTCGCACTTTAAAGGAGTGCATATCAGTTTATCAATCGATGGCTATGGCAAGGTAAACGATTACATACGTTATCCATTCAAATGGGATAAGATAGAAAAGAATACACGAAAGTTATTTGACTTACAGAAAAAGGAACCTGACAGATACAGTTTAAACTTAAGTCATACTGTTAGTATATTCAATATTATACAGTCACCTAAACTAATTGAATGGTGGTGCGATTTATGTGAAGAATATGGTTGTCCACGTGATGTACGTCCAGGAATATTTTTAAACAGAGTAACAGAACCTGTTTGGTGTAAGACTAATGTTGTTTCACTTGAATATAGACAACAAGCCATCGAAGCAGTAGAACAATTAAAATCTAAGATTGCTACATTTAACGTAGATCAACTTGATATCTTACATGCATGGCTTGTCGAGCCTCAATCTGTTAGTGTGTGGACAATTAGAAATCTACATCAATTAATAACAGGGTCAGATGAGTTCAGAAATAGAAACTTAAAGAATTATATTCCGGAACTAGCAGAGGAACTAAAAAACAATATGTTTAGAAGTGTAAACAGTGAAATACAACATGAGGGTAAAGGGTTTGACATAGTACATGATATCATTCCTACTGAAATTATAGACAATATCAACGACAGAAAAGATGAACTCTATCCTGTCAGAGTGTCAACACATAAAAAGCAATATGCAGAAGGCAAAGATTGTGAAAAACTAAAGTCTAAGGGCATCGCAGTATGGTGGTCACAACTTACTGATGATTGGAAAGAAGTCAAAGCAATACATGACATCATCTACCCTGAGATAAAAGTACACTTACCAGACTGTGAGTTTTATGCAAGTGACATTGTGACTATCAATGGACCCAGCAGGTGGTGCGGTCCTCACATAGATACCCCACATAGATTTCCAAAGTACAATATGAGAAGTGACAATGATGTCTATGGTGTACAAGTTATCATTCCACTTGATGATTTAGACAAAGACACAGGAGCAACTGGAGTTATACCTTATAGTCATCAATCAGATTGGGACATACAAGCCTGTTATGAGGGTGTACATGATGAATACTTCAAGTTACATGCAGAACAATATGACATGCCCAAAGGATCGATTTTGTTTTACAATACTCGTTTATTACATTCAACAATGCCCTTGCATTTACCCAAAAAGCGATCAATACTGTTGATTAATTACCTCAGAAGTGATATAATACAAGAAGTAAAATTAAAAGATAACGTGTGGAGTAGTAATGGCAAATGATGTGATGATAGATATGGAGACGTTGAGTACTCAACCTAACTGTGTCATATTAACAATTGGAGCAGTACGATTCGACCCTAAAGGTAGTGGTGTTGTAGAACGATTAGAAATCAGACCCACAATAGATGAACAAACAGAAGAGTTTAATAGACACATTGACCCTGAAACTTTAGAGTGGTGGGGCAAACAATCAGAGGATGCAATAAATGAAGCAATGGGTGACCAGGGTAGAGTATCGTTTAAAGATGCTATGGATCAACTCTACAAATTTTGTTGGAACCGCAGAGCAATTTGGGCTAATGGTTCTATTTTTGATGTTGTTATCGCTGAAAATGCTTTCACTCAGTTAGGTATGTCTAATCCATGGCGTTTCTGGTCAGTAAGAGATTGTAGAACAATCTATGATCTAACTAATGTCTCACTTAAAGACGGAGCCGCAGTAACATCACACAAGGCTGTAGAAGATGCAGAGCATCAAGCAATCGTTGTGCAAAGAGGATATAAAAAATTAATAGAAGCAGGGATTCAAGTTTGATAGATTCGGATATTGATATAGATTTCGGAGACAGAGATAAAATTCTGGCTTTAATCAATCATATCCCAGCCGCAATGCGTAACGTAGAACCTATTAGAAAGCACCCTACGGGAGTTTATATCACAGAGGCACCCTATGACCCTATCAATGATATGTGTTCATTAGATTACAAAGAAGCAGATGCAAGAGGTTACTTTAAACTTGATTTGCTTAATGTGAACATCTATAGTAAAGTACAAAATGAAATGCATTTAGTACAATTAATGAGAGATCCTGATTGGAGTAAATTAAAAGACAAAGCATTTGTCGAACAGTTAATTCACTTGGGAAAACAATTCGATACATTACAACAGATGCCTGAAGATATTAATTCTATCCCTAGACTTGCTATGTTCTTAGCAGTTATGAGACCAGGCAAGAAACATTTAATAGGAAAGACATTTAAAGAAATAAGTACTAGTGTGTGGGAAAATGTAGACGAAGGATATACATTCAAAAAATCACATGCCATAGCATACGCACAGTTAGTTGTGGTACACATGAATTTATTAGGAGCATAATATGGGACAATATGATAACGTAGTAGAAAAGCAGAGGATAATACTAGAGGCTGAACAATGGGCAAAAGGTGTTAAATCTGTACATGCCCATCCTTTTACATCACTGTGGTATGAAACACGTCCAGATAGATCAGGTGATGAACTACGAGTGCTAGATGTTGAATTTAACGATGGTGTTATTGAAAGAGAGTATCTTCTTACAGGAGAGAAAGAAATAATAGGCGAACATCTTACAGGTACTGCATTGCATGATGAATACTTGAGGCAGTCACATTAATGGAAGACCTAAAACTAATAACAGAAAATAATCCTCTGTTAAAACAACAGTGCGAAGATTGGAACTTTAAAGCAGATGGTGATCCAACTGAATTAATTACTGCAATGACAAAGATTATGCTCAACCCTGCTACACAGGGAATAGGCTTAGCCGCACCACAATGTGGAGTAATGAAAAACATATTCATCATGGGTACAGATGAGAATTTGATTGCTGTTATCAATCCAAAGATTGACGAACTCATAGGTGACAAGGAAATTTACTTAGAAGGTTGCTTGAGTTTTCCTAACTTGTGGTTACACGTTAAACGTAACCCTGAAGCATTAGTATCATACCAAGTATCAACTGGAGAGTGGGTCAACAAACAAAAACTAGAAGGACTTAAAGCAAGAGTGTTCTTACATGAATATGATCATTTGCTTGGAGTAACGTTTGATGAACGTTGTGGTGAATTAAGTTTGAGTCTTGCTAAAAAACGTAGAGCAAAGGCAGTAAGATTAAAACAGAAACTTGCTAATAAGATCGCTTCACAAGCGTTATCGTCTTCCTCTTAACTCTTTTCTTCTGAAAGTCAGTCATTGACACAATAGGTCCGTGTAATAACGTAAGTGACTTGTTGTTGAATGTTCTTAAGAACGGTTTGAATAAGATCCATTCTTGCTTTAGAAACAAGTGAATAGGTATCTGACGATTAGATTCCCACCACCAAACATCTCCTAACTCTAAGAACTTTTCTTTTAATTGCGAATCAACAATAGCACCATAGTCATAGATAGTTGTAACTAGATCATCACGGTTCTGAACAATGCCTACATAATCCTGTCCAGCATACTGGACAACCGTTATAAACGGGTGAGTTTCAGATAGTTTAACGAAGAATTCTGCTGGTGTTTGTGTTTTCACAATAGTATTTACCATATAAAAAAATGGGTAGATATTTTCCTAGTTAAAAGCCGTAGAGATAAATATAAGAACAGGAGAGAAGAATTTGTGTCGTACACTACATCAGTTTATACATATACAGTCAGACAAATCGTTGTGGTTTTATCAGGCACAAGCCCGAGGAAATATATGCCAATTTATGCAAAACCACTAACGTTAAACAAAGGCGTTGACAACCAACTACAATTTCAGTTTCTGAATCAGGAACAGAAGCCGGTTGATCTGTCTGCTATTGCTACAGCAAATGAGCAAATATCCTTTAGAGCCATTAATTCAGATGGAACCGAAATCCTTTTAAGAAAGGCATTAGATCCGGTCCTTGATGTCAATGGTATTTTTGTGTTAAACACGTCTGCCGCAGATATTGAAGCAATAGACTCTCAAAAATGTTATTACTCTTTAGAATATCCTAGTGCTAATCTAAACTTACCTGTCTTTGTAGATTCTAAAGCAGGAGCAAGAGGTGATTTAAATATCGTTGACTCTGTGTTACCTTCTTTTGTTCCTTCTCAAGTCGTTACAATACCAAATGATCAGACACTTCCAAATGCAAACGCAAATGCAAACTCTGAAGCAGTTACATTTTTCTCAAGTGTTATAAACACACAAGACAGTGGTGTCTTAACAGCATCAATTGATTATGAAAATTATGTTGGTAACGTAACATTACAAGGCTCTACATTAGTTGATTCAGACTATTATGATATCAATCAATATCGATATGGCAATGCCGCAAACGGCAACAGCGAATCATCAACTATTGGTTATACAATGACAGGCTATCATCCATTTATTAGAATTAAGTTCGAAGCAAATGTGGGTAATATAGTCACTCTTTTGGCAAGATAAAATACCCTTTACTCTTGTTTTTTCTCTCGTTTTAATCTATAATAACAGTTATGTTTGATATAATTACGATTGCACCTGGCAAAAAGAAACAGACGCAGAGCGGTTGGACTTCGTTCAATGCTCCGTGCTGTATTCATAATGGGCATAGTGTAGACAAACGTGGACGAGGCGGTATCAAACAAGATGGCGACAATTGGCAGTATCATTGTTTTAACTGTAACTTTAAATGTGGATTTAAATTAGGCAGAAACATCAGCAGAAATTGTCGTAGATTCTTAGGCTGGTGTGGCATGGACGACTCAGACATTAACAAATGGTCTTTGCATTCATTACAACACAAAGACTTGCTTGATTCTATTTTAACTAAAAAGAAACAACATACAGTGCCTACGTTTAAAGAACAAGAAATGCCTATAGGTGAATTGATTTATACTGCTAACCCAGCACATAAAGTTTACATTGACTATCTTGCAACACGAGGCATGACACACAATGATTATCCTTTCTTAGTCACACCCAATGAAGAAGGTAGAAACTCTCAACGATTGATCATACCTTACACATATGAAAACAAAGTTGTAGGTAGTACAAGCAGATACTTAGACAACAGAGTACCTAAGTTTATTAATGATCAACAGACAGGGTATGTGTTTGGTATCGACTTGCAAAAGCCTGATTGGGAAGTGTGTTTAGTATTCGAGGGAATCTTTGACGCAATCTCAATGAATGGTTGTGCATTGACTCACAATACAATCAACGATAATCAAGTTGGTGTGTTGAAGAAGTTGGGTAAAAGAATTATTGTTGTTCCAGATCAGGACAAGACAGGATTAGAGATATGCGATAGAGCATTAGAACTAGGGTTTGACGTGTCATTGCCTAACTGGGCAGATGATGTAAAAGATGCAAATGATGCATTGATAAAATATGGAAGGTTGGCTACACTACTAAGTATACTTGAGTGTGCAACCTCCAGTAAAATTAAAATAGAAATGATGAGGACTAAAATTGCTAAAAGAATTTAATGCAGAAGTGCAAGAACTTTTCTTGCGAATGATAGTGACAAACGCAGAGTTATATGTGCGTGTCACTAATATATTCAACCCAGAAAACTTTGATCGTAAACTAAGGCCTGTGGCTGAGTTCATGGTTGAGCATACTGTACAGTATGGCATCTTGCCTAACACAACACAAATAAAAGCAACGACAGGTGAATTAATCGAATCAGTTGAAGACTTAGACGAAGCACATTCAGACTGGTTTCTTAATGAGTTTGAATCGTTTACTCGTAGACAAGAACTTGAAAGAGCAATCATGTCTTCAGCAGACTTACTTGAACAAGGTGACTTTGGTCCAGTTGAAAAGTTAATCAAAGATGCTGTACAAATCTCTCTACAACGAGATATGGGAACAGATTACTTTGATGATCCTGCGGCTCGTTTGAACAAATATTATAATCAAGGTGGTCAAGTCAGTACTGGTTGGACTCAAATGGATAGACTATTGTATGGTGGTATGTCCAGACAAGAATTGAATATCTTTGCTGGTGGCTCAGGTTCAGGTAAATCATTGTTGATGATGAATCTTGCTCTTAACTGGTTGTCACAGGGTCTTAGTGGAGTCTATATCACATTAGAATTGTCAGAAGAATTGACATCATTGAGGACTGATGCAATGCAGACTTCCATGAGTACAAAAGATATTCGTAAAGACATTGACAACACTGCTCTTAAAGTCAGAATGGCTTCTAAGAAGATGGGACAGTATCGTGTCAAGGCATTAGCGGCACAAAGCAATGTCAATGACATTCGTTCTTACTTAAAAGAAGTACAGATTCAAACAGGAATCAAAGTTGACTTTGTTATGGTTGACTACTTGGATCTTGTGATGCCTGTATCAGTCAAAGTAAGCCCTAACGATCAATTTATTAAAGACAAGTATGTATCAGAAGAACTACGTAACTTAGCACAGGAATTAAACATTGTTCTAGTAACAGCATCACAGTTAAACAGAAGTGCTGTAGAAGAAATTGAGTTTGATCACAGTCATATTGCAGGTGGTATCAGTAAAATCAATACAGCAGATAATGTATTTGGTATCTTTACATCACGTAGTATGAGAGAACGTGGGAAGTATCAACTTCAGTGTATGAAGTCTCGTTCATCTACAGGTGTAGGTCAAAAGATTGACTTAGAATATGATATCAATACAATGCGTATCAGTGATCCTGATGTAGACGATACATTATCAGTTGCAAGTCAAGCACAGCCTTCAGCACAAGCACTTATGGATAAATTTAAGACAACATCACAAGTTGGACAAGTAGATAGAGCAGTGCAAGAGCAACTAGAACCGCCCACTAAAGCAGTAAAAGGTGTAGAAACGAATACTAAACTAAAATCACTGTTAAATTCATTACAAGTTAACAATAAAGACTAAATACATACGAGGTAGGTAATAATATGCAAAAGAAAACAAGAAGCCTGTTAGAAGAACTTGAAACTATTGGAGCGAATAGAAATATTCCAGATATGGTAGAGTCTCGTGCATCTAATGTTATTACTAGTGCCATCAATCTTATAGAGTATATCAGCAGACACTATGACAGTGACCAAGCAGAATTACTTGAGAAAAAATTATTAAGTTCTATTAGAGGCAGAGACGTATCTCGCTTTTCTAAGACAATGAAAAAGGTAAAGTAAATGAAATTCGATGATGTAAAGAAAGTAGAAGAAGGCGTAATGTCAAACCTATTCGGTCGAGGAGCGGCCGCTGGAGTTAAATCAAGTGTTGGTAAACAATCAGGCCAAACACAAGAACACATTCTAGCACAAGATATTTTCTTACAAGATTTTACAAGTGATGCACTCGGTGCTATTCAAACTGCGGTTGATGCAGGCCTAATTGTAAAAGATGGACAAGTCGTTGACCCAGCAGAAGTACCAGCACCTGCTCCAGCACAAGCACCAGCACCAGCGGCACCTGCAAAAGCAAAGGCTGCCAGACCACAAGGTGACGGCGGTAAAGCGGCACAAGCGGCAGTTCAAGCAACAAACAATTACATCAAAGGCATCTCTCAGCAAATGTCTAAGATACAAGATCCAAAGCAAAAAATGGAGTTATCTAAAGAACTAGTCAACTACATGAAAGATCGTCAAGGCCGTGCTGAATGGGAAAACGGTGTTAAGACAGCAGAAATGGTACTAAAGAAAAACTTAGATCCTAAGTTTGCAATGGGTCTGATCGGACAATTAAAACGTCCACTGAAACAACCACAGCAACTACAAAGACAAAACCCTAGTGCGGCTCCTAAAGGAAACGTACAAGAAGCATATGGCATCTACATGTTGAACCAACTTGCAGAAGCATGTGGCTTTACATTAAAGCAATTAGGTTATACAGTATTAACTGAAGGCAGACCAAACAAATATAGACTTGTACAGAATAACTATCTACAACTTAACAACATCTTTGAAAGCATGTTAGGTGAAGCGGCTGGTACAAAGACAATGAAGCAGTTTCTTAATGACTGGTTAGCAAACTATATGCAAGGTGTCCCAGAAGCAGAATATGGACCGGCGTTAAAAGGAATCGTTGATGAATTTTCTAATGCATGGAACACTACTGGTAAATTAGATAAAACAATTTTAACGAAGTTAGGAAAAGGAAGTTATGCCGCAACTAAAACAGCAGGTGTGACTCCATCTGGTGCTAAAGATGCACAGGGTGCAGGCCAAGCACAACCTGCGGCAGCCGGTGGACAAGCCGCTCCCGTACAGAATGCACAGCAACAAGCACAGCAACAAGCACAGCCTGCTCAAGCACAAGCACAACAGGCTCAAGCACCTGCACAAGCACAAGCACCTGCACAAGCACAAGCACAACCTGCACAGGCCGCTCCTGCTCAAGCACAAAATGGATATCAACAAGCACAAGCAATCAAGTCTTCACTAAACAAATTGTACAATGTTGATCAAGTTGTGTATAATGATTTAGTTAAAAGTCTACAACAAAAACCAGTTAAAACTGATGAGCCACCAGCAGTTGCAATGACAGGTAATGAAAAACCTAATCAAGTAGGCGGACCTAGTTTTACAGACGTAGCAACTAATCAAGCAAAACCTGCTGTAACTGAGTCAGCAAAAAGAGCAGAACGCATTGCTAAATTAAGTCTGAGATAACACATGAATCTCGGTGAATCTCTTGCTCATCTACGAGAAAGACTAGATAAAATCACTTTAGTTGAAGGCTCTGGTCATTTAGAACACCCTGAGGATTTAGTGTTCTTGCAAGATGAAGAAGGCGCAAGAAATGCTATCAAGCAGATAGAAAATACTATACAATCTCCTGGCAACATTACAATCAAGTGGGATGGTTATCCTGCTCTTATCTTTGGTCGTGGGTCTGATGGCAAGTTTTCTATTATGGACAAGCACATGTTCAATAAGAAAGATGGCACAGGCAGACAAGTCTTTTCACCACAAGAATTTAAAGCATATGATGAGGCTCGTGGAGTAAACAGAGGCGACTTATACAATATTATAAACTCAGTGTGGCCTGGACTAGAAAAATCAGACAGAGGAGGCACTGGATTCTATTGGGGAGATTTGTTATTCAGTGAACCATTAAAAGAAAACGATGGTAAGTTCACTTTCAAAGCCAACCCAGGTGGTATCACATATACTGTTGTGGCTGATAGTGAAGTAGGACATTTATTAAGTGGCAAACAAGCCGCAATCGCAGTTCATCAATTTATTCCACCTGATGCTGTAACAACTGACCAAGCAGAGTCACTTAACGGATCGATTGGTAATCTAAAAAATGATTCGTCAGTTGCTGTTGTCCCTAGTAAAATGCCAATAACACCAAAGTTAAAACTTGATCCTAAATTAAAACAGACAGCAGAAGCAGAAATTACAAAGCATGGTAATGCAGTTAAAGCATTGTTCCAAACAGCACCACAAGCACGTAATGGATTCAATATGTTGTTTACTGTCTATGTAAATAAGAAGATTGTATCAGGTGATTTATCAAACTTATACAATGGTTTTGTAGAATTCATCAAAAATAGAAAGATGACTGACTCTATGAGAAACAAACTTATGATGCATTTTGAAGCACACAAAGACGGTATAGTGGGTGCATTTAAGATATGGATCGCTCTATATAATCTCAAACAAAACGTTGTTGATCAACTCGACAATGCCGCTAAATCAAGTCCTGTCAAAGGATTCTTAGACGATGGCACTGAAACACATGAAGGTTTCGTTGCTAATGGTCTCAAGTTTGTCAATCGAATGGGATTTGCCCGTCAAAACTTAGCCGCCAGAGGCTAAAGCCAAAACCTTCTTTTTTTGCCACAGGCATAAATATATGTATGAGAGGAATATAGGATTCCGATCAAAATAATATAAAGATACGCATAGTATCTTTGAACATAAAAGGAAAATAACCATGGCACAATTTACAAAAGCAAATAGTGACTTTCAACCAGTATTTCATCAGGATGCAGATTCTTACACTAACGGTGGATTAAATGCATACACTTCAGGTGAAGCAGTCAACATTCAAGGTCCTAAACTTCAGTTTGGTATCGTAACATTTACAGGCGAGGCCTCAGCGGCTTTACCTGGAGCAGACTTACTTAAAGCAGTTCTAACAATTCAAACTAAATCAACAATTGCGATTTATGAAATGGACTCTTCAGGTGGATCAGCATCTAACGTATTGAATCTAGCATTGTTCCCAACAGGGGCTTGGGATTTCACTAACGGTGGAGACTTAGACGTTGCTTTAACAGCGGCTCTAGGATATGCAGTTACTACTTCTGCTACAGGCGTTACATTTAACTCTAACTAAGTTTTAGTTAAATAATTAAAAAGCAGGCTTCGGTCTGCTTTTTTTTGGCTGGCTTTTAAGGTACTAAATATGTATGTAATTCAAACATTTAATAGGAAATATATGAATATAATTAAACACTTCATGGATAACTTGAAGACGGTGTTGGTCACAAGAGCAACAGATTTTGACGGAAGGTCAGACAGACCTGAATTTTGGTTCTTCTCATTA
>UPTG01000311.1_pt1 | contig 40572 bp, 37 predicted proteins | sample 2160121 | NCBI WGS metagenome assembly UPTG01 (sample SAMN06266255, study PRJEB28933) | marine metagenome | isolation source: Columbia River Estuary | place: USA:Columbia River Estuary, USA | collected 2014-07-27
TAAAATTCGTTTTCAATTTATAATTGATTTCATTGTAGAAGAAGTGTGGAAAGGGCTGAGCGTATATAAAATATCTAGTAGCTATTTATTGGCTTACGATTATTTTATATCCTTTTCTAATTTATCTGGATTTTGTCTTGTGTCAAAAACATTTACAATTTCAATTCTATTTTTATTTTCGTTAATCCAATAAATTATCTTGTAATTTTTATAAATTAAGTATCTGAATTCTTGAAATCTATCTTTTAATAAAATTTCTATCAAAAGGCCCATCAATAGCTCCTCGAAAAAGACTTGGCAGATATTTATGACTTATCCAATCATCAATCTGATCTATTTTTTGTTGATGTTCTAGAGGATATAGTGGTTTTTCTGGAAAGATTTCATCTAGCCAATGAGCATGATCTGATGACTCACGTCGCCACTCACCATCTATTTCTAGTACAGGAACTTGCGTACCATTAGTATGACCAATTGTAGCTTTGGTTTTAATCGGATTGACTGGCACATGAGTGAAATCTAAGCCTTTATAGTATAGAAAACAAGCTGTTTTCCTGACATAAGGACTAGTTGCGTAACCATACAAATTTATTGACTTCATAAGATTTCCTTGCTGAAAATTTTTTTAAATGTTTTGGAGTATTGAATTGTCTCATCAGCCTGCGAAATATACAAAATTTAAAGATTCACCTCTTAAAATATTTACGGCAAAAGCACGGCAGAGCCTTTTTTAGACATTTTAATTAATTGTTGATTATTGGTATAAACTCAGTAGAATAGCTACTTCAGACAAAGGAGGGATGGCAGAGTCTGGTTTATTGTAACGGTCTTGAAAACCGTCGTGCCTTCATCGGCACCGTGGGTTCGAATCCCACTCCCTCCGCCATATATTATGAGCAAACAAATAGAAGAAATATTCAGAGAAGCACCACCATTCTTAAAAATTTTAGGTTTCAAAGAGGCCTCAATAAGTGATGATGGTTCGGAATATACTTGTATCTTTGAACCAAGCGTCGATCTTACACATTCTAATGGAACTATAGTGCAAGGTGGATTTGTAGCAGGCATGCTTGACTCGGCCATGGCTCAATTCTTAATCTATTTAACTCAGGGTAAAAAAATTCCTTTAACTCTAGATATGACAACTACATTCTTGCTTCCATGCACACCAAATTCTGAAGTAATTGCAAAGAGCACTATTGTTAAACAAGGTAGATCGATTGCATTTACAAAAGCTGAGATGTTTCAGGGTGATAAGCTCATAGCTACATCAAGCGCTACAAATAAATTAGTCTAAATTTATTTGCTATACTTCTCTCATGACTGAGATGAAAGCAAAATTTACAAAAATGATCGACGGAACCGCTGAAGACTGGTCAATAATTGCTGAGTCAAATATTAATGAATCAGCAGACTTACCCTATAAGATTCTCGACCACTTAAAGATGCTTGGAGAAGACTATGGAGGCTTTGCTGTAGATAGACTCACCCATTCTATTCAAACGGCTTCTCGTGCACATAGAGATGGAATGGATGATGAATATGTTGTTTGTGCGTTACTCCATGATATTGGTGATAACCTTGCTCCATCTAATCATGCTGATTTTGCCGCTACATTATTGCAGCCATTTGTATCTGAAAAAAATTATTGGATTGTTAAACATCATGGTATTTTTCAAGGCTACTATTTTTTTGAGTACTTGGGCTTAGATAAAAATATGCGAGATAGCTTTAAAGACCATCCATATTTCGAGGACTGCAAAGTTTTTTGCGAAAAATATGACCAGAACAGTTTTGACCCAGACTATAACTCTCTTCCGTTAGACTTTTTCATTCCTATGATAAAAAAAGTTTTTGCCAAACCTATAAACTCTATATACAAAAAATAACCAATGGCTGATGAAAATCTTTTAAATTTTTTAAAGCTTGTACAACCTGAGTCTAATTTTGCAAACGATAGCATCCCCAAGGAACCAAACTATAGCTTGAAAGAGAGCTGGGCTGCGTTGCCTGAGTTTGATGGCTATCAATACTTAGTACCCTCTGATAAATACGCAATTAGCAGAAATAATGACGTAGATGTTTTTTATATTCACCCTACAGGTTTTTTTGAAAAAAAATGGAATTTTAATTTAGATAAAAGTAGCTCTGCCTATGAGAGAACCGAAGTAATGCTTTCAAATCAAGCATCGGTCTTTAACGGCTCATGTAATATATATGCTCCGGCATACCGCCAGGCAACTTATTACTCTTTCTTCTCTAATCATGAGAATGGTTTAAAGGCCCTTGATCTTGCCTACCAAGATGTTGAAAAAGCTTTTGATTACTATATTGAAAATTTTAACAATGGCAGGCCATTTTTTATATATGGGCATAGCCAGGGTGCTCTTCATGGGCAAAGACTTATCCATAATCGCATTTCAAATACTACGTTAAAAAATCAATTTATTAACGGCTACCTAATTGGTTACGTAATACCTGAAAACTTATTTACTGATTTATTTCCAAATCTCAACGCATCAAAAAATAATTCAGATATCGGCTCTATAATTTCATGGTCCACAGTTGCAGATGGCTATAAGAGAGGCAGGGCATCTACACCATTCTGGAAACCAGATGGCGGTTGGGGTTTTCAAGATATGACAAATAAGATTGTCTCTGTAAACCCTTTTAGTTGGAATACTGATGAAACATGGTGTGAGCAAAATGAACACCATTGCTCAATTATTAATAAATCTAATAATGATGTTTTTATGGATTTAACAATGTTGAAGCATACAAATTCTAAAAAAGCGATTGGTAGAACAAGGGTTCAAAATTTTTTTTCAAGAATTAATTCAAAAAATGGTCTTCTTGAAACTAAAGGTGATTTAATTGATAAAATGAGAAAAATGAGATCTTTTAATGGAGACCTTCATTCTTTTGATGTGATGCTATTTTGGGGTTCTATGAGGCAAAATATTCAGGAGAGAATCAATGCCTTCTTATAAATTTTTTTTAATTATTATTATGACAATTTCAACTAGTACATCGGCCTGGGAAGAAGGTTTTGTATATAACGATGATGTAAAGATTGCATATCGTGACTATGGGCCCATTCAAGGGGAGCCTATATTGTTAGTTCAAGGTCTCGGTGGTCAATTAATAAACTGGCCAGATCATTTAATCGATTTTTTAATTAACAATGGTTTTAGACCCATAGTCTTTGATAATCGTGATACAGGTCTTTCATCCAGAATAGAAAGCGATCAATTTAATGAAGGAAATAGGGCAAAGACAATCAATTCCACATATATTAAATATTTTTTAAGATTGCCAATAAGACCTCCATACAATCTTGATGACATGGCCAATGATTCTATTGCAATTTTAGATCATCTTTCTATAGATAAATCCCACCTCTTGGGAATGTCCATGGGAGGTATGATAGCTCAAATAATTGCCGCAAATCACCCTGAAAGAATACTAACATTCACCTTAATAGCATCATCAACAGCTACACCGAGCCCGTTGAATGGCCCTACTAGAGATGTAAGGAAGTTATTAATGAAGCGTTCAAATAACCCAAATGCTTCAATGGATGAAAGAATAGAAAGAAGCAAAAAAATTTTTACGCTAATTGGTCTTGAGGGTTACGACCTTGAAACTCAGGAGTTTTACAACAAGTCTGTTGAATCTATCCAAAGAGCTGGGCCGGATGATACTGGTTTTACACGTCAAATTATGGCGATACTGGGATCAAAAAATAGAATCAAAAAGGTTAAATCAATTCAATCCAAAACACTAATTATTCATGGTAAAGATGACCCGCTGATAAAGGTAAAAAACGCATACAAAGCAAATAGATTGATTGAAAATAGCCAGCTTATTGTTTTGCCCGGAATGCGGCATATGATTGAACCGCCGGTATTTAATAGATTCAAGGATGATCTTCTTGATCATCTTTCACACTAAGCATGTTATCTAACACCTTTAAGTTTAATTACTCAATTGGTGCGGTTGCTAATGGAATAAAGACTGATACTTTTACATTCTTTTTGTTGTTTTTCTATTCTAGAGTAATTGGTCTTGATCCGCTTCTAGCAGGGACTGCTATTTTTATAGCCTTGTTAGTAGACTCAGTAACAGATCCATTGATGGGAACTCTGTCAGATAGAACTAAGTCCAAATTTGGTAGAAGACATCCCTTCATGTTTGTATCATTTATCCCTGTTTCTATTTTCTATATATTACTTTTCACTCCAAAAGTGGAATGGGGCCTCTCTCAAACTCAGCTTTTCTTGTGGATGCTTGTATGCACAACCTTTACAAGAGTTGGAATGACTCTTTTTGAGGTACCTCATAGATCATTTGGCGCAGAAATCATTAAAGACTATCAAGAGAGAACACTTTTATTCTCATGGAGAGAATTAATTACTTGGGTTGCTGCGATTGGTAATGCATTTATGGGTTACTTTATTTTTTTTAGATCAACTCCGTCCTATCCATATGGCCAATTAAATCCTGAAGTGTGGTTTCCTTTTGCACTTGCAGGAGGTATTTTTATGGCAGCTGGTATGCTTTACTCAAGCCTAGCAACTACAAAATACATTAAAGACCTTTCACAGTGGAGTGGCTCAACTTCTATTAAAGATATTATTAAAGAAATATCAGTTGCCGTTACCAATAAATCTTTTTTAATTTTCTTTGCAGGTAATTTAACTCTCTCAATTGCATGGGGTCTCTCTAATAGTTTAGCTTTATATATAAATACAGATTTTTGGGGTTTATCAGGTAATCTTATAACCATATTTTTAGCAATTTATATAACTTCTACCTTAATGGCTTTCTACCTAACTCCAAGGCTGGTAAAAAGACTTGATAAAAAGAACTTAGTTTTGATGTGTATTTTTGGTACTGCTTTTTTTAGCCCAATTGCTTTCATTTCCTACAACTTAGGGCTAACTCCTGAGAGAGGAACACTTTCGCTTATATTTTTCTTATCAATTCCATTAGTTTTTATTTCATGCTTTTCTGTTATGGGCAACATGACAAGGGACTCTATGATTGGAGATATCGCAGATGAGGTAGAGTTAACAAGTGGGAAAAGGCAGGAGGGCGTTCTTTATTCTGCTGTCTCTTTTATTCAAAAAGTTAATACTGCTATTGGGGGCTTTGTGGCTGGTCTTGTTTTAAAGATAATAGATTATCCAAAGGATGACCCAACTTATGAGCAAACTTATTCATTATTTTTTGTTCAAGGAGTGGTCGGTCCAATACTCCTAGCATTGCCTTTATTTATTTTCTTTTTCTATAAATTAGATAGAAATAGGCATGAAATAATTATTGCTGAGCTAGAGGCTTCTAAATAATATTATAAAATTGACTCAATGGCTTGTGAGACCCTTTTCCAAAGAGCTTTTTCAGCTGCAGTAGGCTTATTAGTCATATTAGATAAGAAATGAACCAGAAGGGCATCTAAGCTTGTTAAATCATTGTTTGATTTATTAAACTTTTCTGTAAGCATTTCTAATTGAATTTTATTTCTAATTCCAGAATCTTTTTTCAGCGAATCAATACCAGCTTTAATTTCTAGTTTTACGCATGAATAGGTTAAATTATCTAAGTTCGATTTTTTAATATCAAGATTTTTAATTTTAGACACAACACCACTTGGAAGACCTTTGTCTTCATAATCGCCATTGGTATATGCATCTAATAGATTTTTATATGACTCTACTTTAGCTAATTTTTGATCAGCTTTGTGCGAAGCTTTTTGATCCTTAATAACATTTCTTAAATCTGAAACCTCTTTAGATTTACCTATATTATTTAGCTCACCCAACTTATCTTCAGCCTCAGCTGTAGTAATGGTTTTTGCTTTGAGATCTTTCACTAAGGTAGCTGCTAATAAAAGCTCAGCATCTAATACTTCTTTTTTTGCAGTATAAAATCTATCAGCTGATTTATTGAACTTATCCCACAACTTATTATCAACTTTTCTGCCTGCAGAGCCTGCTTTTTTCCAATCATTCTTAAGATCATTAAATTTCTTAATACAAACATCATTATCTTCATCGTTTATAAGATCAACTTTTGCAATAAGGTCCTCTTTCGTCTTTATTACAGATCTTTCCTGTTTTTTAATTTGGTCATTTAATGGTTTTTTAGCATTAAAAAACTCATTTCTAAGTTTTTTATGATCTTTGTCTAGAACCGGTGCATATTCTTGCCACTCATTAAACTTATCTCTTAAGAAAAATATTAAAGTTTTAGCATCTGGCCAATTAGAAGCCTTGTCTATTGCATACGCATTTATTTCATTAATTATTTTTCTTCTACTAGCAGCATTATTTTCTTTAACTTTATTGAGCTCTTCAAAAAATTCTTTACATGGCTCCCATGCTTTATTAGTAAGTTCATTGAATTTTAACCATTGATCTTTTGATGAAGGCCTTCCTGAAGTATCCAATTGCTGCCATTTTTTTTGAATATCGTGAATAGCATTAGCCTGAGATTTTGGATTATCTAAACTATTGTTAACAAGCTCTGCTATCTCTTTAATTAATTCTTCTCGTTTTGGATTTGTTGCAAAAGATGACATATCATCAAAATACCTTGATTGAGCTACAACAAAATTTATTTTATGCCTTAGCTTGTTTGGTACACCTTTTTCTTTTTTAACTATGGAAAGCGCATCCCTTAGGTTTTTTTGAGCTTTCTTAATAGAGCCATCTGCAAATAATTGTTCTATGTTTTCTAATTGTTTAAATAAATCTTGTTTTGTTTCCACATTAATCTCTTATGAAGTTTATAATTAGTTCAAATGAATAAGCGAATTTTAACAGGAATTACAACAACTGGTACTCCTCATATAGGAAATTATTTAGGAGCTATAAAACCAGCACTAGAATTAGCAAATAAATTTGATGAATCATTTTTCTTCTTGGCTGATTATCATGCAATTATAAAAAACTCTAACAAAGCAGAGATAGAACAATCTGTTAAAGATGTGGCCTTATCATGGCTTGCTTCAGGGCTTGACCCGAATAAATCAAACTTCTACAGGCAATCTGATGTTCCTGAAATATTAGAATTAAGCTGGATACTTAATTGTGTTACAGCAAAGGGTTTGATGAATAGATCTCATGCATATAAGGCAGCTACAGCCTTAAATACTTCAGATGAAGACAAAGGCATAAGTATGGGTCTCTTTTCATATCCTGTGTTGATGGCTGCAGATATATTGATATTTAATGCTACTCATGTTCCTGTGGGCCCCGATCAAATGCAACATTTAGAAATGACCAGAGATATTGCTGGAAGATTCAACCATTCATATAAAAAGACTTTTGAGTTACCCGAAGCTATAACCCAAGAGGCAGATCAAATAATATTAGGCCAAGACGGAAGAAAGATGAGCAAATCATATAAAAATATTATTCCCTTACTTTCCTCTGAAAAGGTTTTAAAAAAAGCTATTGCAAAAATAGTTACTAATTCTCTTGAGCCAGGAGAGCCAAAAGATTTTAATAATTGTTCAGTATTCTCTCTCTTTAAACATTTTTCATCTGTAGAGGAGCAAAATGAATTTAAGGAATCTTATAAAAATGGAATTTCTTGGGGAGATGCCAAAAATAAATTATTCGAGAAAGTTAATGATCATGTTCTTCCTATTAGAGATTCATACAATTCTTTGAGCTCAAACAAGGATTTAATCAACGACTTATTGAATGAAGGCTCTTCTAAAGTTAGGCCTATGGCCAAAGAGCTGCTATCGGAAGTTAGAGAGTCTATAGGCATATCTAAGATTTCTTAATGCAAAATAAAGGCTCCTCATGGCTTAAGTTTGGTCTATTTACGGTTGGCTTAGGACAATCTTTTGTTTTTGTTATTGTTCCACCTTTAGCACGAGATCTAGGTTTATCAGAGATACAAACATCATTGGTATTTGCAATTTCAGCTGTTGCATGGGCTTTAACAAGCGCTTCTTGGGGAAGGGCAAGTGATAAATACGGTAGACGAAATATCGCAGTTTTAGGTTTAGTTGGTTATGCAATTTCATTGATAGCAATGATCACCCCTCTATTTTTGGTAGAGAGAAATGTCATGGATCTTGCATTTTTATTTCCATTACTTATTTTTGGAAGGCTGTTTAATGGTCTTATTGGTTCTGCAACTAGGCCCGCTGCATTTGCTTATGTTGCAGACAATAGCAGTGCAGAAAAAAGAACACTAAAATTTGCTAGATTAGAGTCAAGCTTTCTGCTTGGAACTGTTGCCGGCCCCTTGATTGGTGGATTTCTTATTTTAATAACTAAAGAAACACCATTTTATGTCTTTAGTTTTATGTCGCTTATTTCATCTGTAGGTATTTACAAGAACTTGGAAAATACTAGCATCCATAAAAAAACAAAGATTATTAAAGATAAAATATCCTGGAAATCACGAACTATATGGCCATATCTTTTAATTGCATCAATCGCTAGTTTATCGCAGGCTTCACTTCTTCAATCTATAGGGTTTTATGTCTTTGATATGTTTTCAAATTATGATGATTTGCCAATCATAGTAAGTACAAGTTTTGCGATTCTATCTATTTCAACAATAGTTAGCCAGTATCTTTTTACAGATGCTTTCCCTTTAAACAACTTTAAACTATTGTTATATGGAACTTTTTTAATAATCTTTTCGTTTTTTACAATGGCGTATTTTCCAAAACTGTCAGTTTATTACCTTTCCCTTTTAATAAATGGTCTTGGAGGAGGGATGATTAGACCTGCCATATCCTCATCTTTATCTTTATCTCAAATTCCAGAAAATCAGGGGTCTGCAGCAGGATACCTTGGATCCGTTTATCCAATAGGCCACATGTTAACGCCATTTTTAGCTATGCCAATATATGCTTTTAATCCATCATACTTATATTTTTTTAATTCAATATTATCTATAGTTATAGTTATATTTGTAATAACTCACCCAATTTTTAAGAGAAGTTAAAGATAATGAAAAAAAGTTTATTAATAATCAACCTCGGAACACCAGATAGTCCCTCGTATTTTGATGTTTTTAAATATTTACGTCAGTTTCTTTCAGATGAAAAAGTTATAAACGTAAACCCAATACTCAGATTTATATTGGTTAATTTTATTATTTGCCCAATAAGATCATTTTCTTCTTCAAAAATATATAAAAAAGTATGGCATGAAGAAAATGGCTCACCTTTACTTCACAACACAAAGATGCTCAAAGAAAGCATTGAAAAGAAGCTTCCAGGTATTGATGTAGAGTACGCCATGAGGTACCAGTCACCTTCTATAAAAAATGCAATTGACAGAATGCTTTTAAAAAATCCAGATGAGTTAATTATTTTGCCTCTTTTTCCTCATTATGCTGCAGCCACAACTGGTTCAGTTTTTAAAGAAGTAACCAAATGTCTTTCTGATAAATGGGTAGTTCCAAAAATTACATTTATTAATCAGTTTTACGATAATAATAAATTTATAGATGCTTGGGTTGAAGAGGCATCTAAATTTGATATAGAAAGCTATGATAAGGTAATTTTTAGCTATCACGGTGTTCCAAATAGTCACGTAGATGATGTTTATGAGGATTCATTATGTTCAGATAACGATTGTGAAACCTCGATTACTGAAAAAAATAAGTTTTGTTATAAAGCAACGGTATATGAAACAACTAAACTTCTTGCAACTAAAATAAATCTTAATGAAAGCAATTACGACGTAACATTTCAATCCAGACTTACTAACAAGTGGTTAGAGCCTTTTACTGATAAAGTTTTAGAGGACTTACCAAAAAAAGGGCACAAAAAAGTATTGGTATTTTCACCAGCCTTTACCGCTGATTGTTTAGAGACAATTATAGAAATTGGCGATGAGTATCAGGAGATTTTTCATGATGCGGGTGGTAAAACACTTGATTATGTCCCTTCACTTAATTACTCAGAAAAATGGGTTGATGCTGTAATTGATATAACGGGCTTTAAAGAGGAGTTATTAAAATAATGTTTAAAAAAGATTTATTAAAAGGAAAGAGAATACTGGTTACTGGTGGAGGAACTGGCCTAGGTAAAGAAATGGCATCGCATTATGCAGAGCATGGGGCCGATTTATATATCTGTGGCCGAAGAGAAAATGTATTAAAAGACACAGCCGAACAACTCATAGAGAATTACGGAGTCAATGTTAAATATGAACCATTAGATATTAGGGCCTCTGCCGATGTTGATAGTTATATAGAAAGAATCTTTGAAGAGGGTCCTCTTGATGGGTTAGTTAATAACGCAGCAGGAAATTTTATCTCTCCTACAAAAGACTTATCTCATAAAGGATTTGATGCTATTGCTAATATTGTATTCCATGGAACTTTTTATATAACTCATTCAGTTGGTAAAAGGTGGATTGAGGCCAAGCACAAAGGTTCTATAGTATCTATTCTTACTACATGGGTTTGGACAGGTTCTCCATATGTTGTACCTTCTGCAATGTCTAAATCGGGTATCAATGCTATGACCCAATCATTAGCAGCTGAGTGGGGTAAGTATGGCATTAAGGTCAATGCAATCGCTCCTGGTCCTTTTCCAACTAAGGGCGCATGGGAGAGACTTAATCCCGGGGCCGGTGATGATAACTCTATGGGTAATATACCTCTTGGAAGGGTTGGAGAAATGAATGAATTGCAAAATTTAGCTACCTTTCTGATGGCTGATGGTTGTGATTATTTAACTGGACAGACAATAGCAATTGATGGAGCTCAATATTTAACAGGAGGAGGAACATTCTCCAATCTAGATAAATTAAGTGACGAAGATTGGGATCAAATGAGAGCTATGATAAGGTCTTCTAATAACAAAGATAAAGCTGATAGGGCTTAGAGGTATAAATTATGAGTAGCACATTTGAAAACATGAATGATGTTTTGAATCTTCAAAAGAAAAAGTTTATCAAAGATGGCCCGCCATCAATTAATTTAAGAGTCGATAGACTGAATAGACTTACCTCAATGCTAGTAGAGAATAGATATGCGTTTACAGAAGCTTTAAGCTCTGATTTTGGAAGTAGATCTCAAAATGCATCATTAATGACAGATGTTTATACAGTTTTGCCTGAAATAACAAATGCAATTAAAAATATTAAAAGATGGACTAAAGATGAAAAAAGGTCTTCGAACATGCCTTTCAGTTTATTTGGTGCAAAATCTTATATTAGATACGAGCCTTTAGGAACAATAGGTATGATTTCTCCTTGGAATTTTCCTGTTAACTTAGCATTTGGACCTTTAGCATCAATATTTGCAGCAGGTAACCAAGTAATGCATAAGCCAAGTGAATTAACTCCAGAAACAGCAGCTTTAATGAAAGAGCTTTGCGATAAGGCTTATGATCAAGACGAATTTGCTACATTTTTAGGTGGCCCTGAAACTGGAGAAGCTTTTTCAAAACTTAACTTTGACCATCTTCTCTATACAGGTAGTGGCAATGTTGGAAAGCATGTTATGAATGCTGCTGCTCAAAATCTTGTACCAGTTACCCTTGAGTTAGGTGGAAAATCACCTGTTGTAGTTGGAAATAGCGCAGATATACAAGCATCTGCTAAAAGAGTTATGTTTGGCAAGACTATGAATGCTGGTCAAATCTGCCTTGCTCCTGACTATGTGATGGTCCACAAAGATAAAAAAGACGAATTTATAAGCGAGGCTGAAAAAGCTGTTGCTGATTATTACCCTAATATTAAAAACAATGATGACTACACATCAATTATAAATGAAAGGCATTTTGATAGACTTAATGGGCTGATAGATGATGCAAGAGAAAAGGGCGCGACAATCAATCAAATAAATCCATCAAATGAAGATTTTAGTCAACAGGAATTTTTTAAAATTCCTCCAACGATTATTACAGACACTTCAGATGATATGAGGGTTATGAAAGAGGAAATATTTGGGCCTATCTTACCTGTTCTTGAGTACACAGATGTTGAAGAGGCGCTTGATACGATAAACTCTAAAGATAGACCATTGGGTTTATATTATTTTGGTACTGATAAAAATGAACAATCTAATGTTCTTGATAATACGTCCTCAGGTGGCGTAACTATAAATAACGTAGTTGGCCATATTCAACAACAGGATTTACCTTTTGGTGGTGTGGGACCATCTGGCATGGGAAGATATCATTCTCAAGATGGGTTTAAGAACTTTTCAAATGCACGAGCTGTTTTCAAAGATGTCCCTTTCTTTATGGATAATTTAGCATTTGGAATGATTAGACCGCCATATAAAGAAGGTTTTGAAAATTTTATAAAAAAAATTCTTAAGTAACAATAAATCGTGTCTTCGCTTTCACTAAATCTAGCTTTTAGGTATTTAAAATCTAATAGAGGTGGGGTCTTCTCATTTACCTCATTTCTTGCAATTTTAGGCCTTTCTATTGGTGTTAGCAGCTTGATTATAGTTATGTCTGTAATGAATGGTTTTGAGAGAGAGTTGCAGGATAGAATTCTTGGTGTAGTTCCTCATGCTGTAATCAAATCAGACAGTACAATTAATAACTATCAGTTGCTAGTGGACAATATAAACAAACTAGATAATATAAAAAGCTCATCCCCATATATAGAACTTCAAGGTCTTGCTTCTTCAGGTTCTGGTGGTCGAGGTGTAAGTATTATTGGTATTGATGAAGACATTGAACCTTCAATGTCTATTCTCCCTGACTATATGGTTATAGGATCTCTAGATAATTTAAAAGAAGATAGTTCAATCATTATTGGAACTTGGCTTGCAGCTCATTTAGATGTTGGTATAGGCGATACCTTGAATATCACAACCTCAGATATCAAAACTACAATCATAGGATCATTTCCTCAATCTTTAAAAGTAAAAATTGTAGGTATGTATGAGCTTAGATCAGAGTTAGACCAGTCACTTGTTTTAATATCTCACAAGCTTGCTCAAAAAATAAAGATGATAGGTGAAAATACAACCTCATCAATAAGAATTAAAACAGATGATTTATTTAGCGCTGATACTATTGCCAGAGATGTTATTAAATCAATAGATGGCGATCTATTAAATGGTAATTTTTTTGAGATAATAACCTGGAAAACAACTCATGGAACGCTTTTTGAGGCCATTAAATTTGAAAAATTATTAATAAGTTTAATGCTATTTCTGATTATTGGTGTTGCCTCCATTCTTGTTCTTTCTACAATTATAATGACTGTAAAATCCAAGGAGAGAGAGATTGGAATTCTTAAAACAATTGGAGCAAATAATGGCCAGTTGGTAAAAATATTTGTATATCAAGGTATCCTTGTAAGCTCTATAGGTATTATTTCAGGTCTTTTCTTTGGTATTTTAATAACAATTAACTTAGATTCATTGGTGAATTTCTTAGAGTCATTAACTGCTCGAGGCATGCTTGATGCTTATTTTATTAATTATTTTCCATATCACTTAGATTTTAATCAAATTTTCTTTATATGCTTGCTTTCATTTATATTTAGTCTATTTTCATCTTTGATCCCAGCTCTCAGGGTAAATAGGCTGGATCCTATTGAGATTCTTAGACATGAATAATTTAAAAGCTATAAATATTTCTAAAACATATTCTATTGATGGGTATGAAATTGAGGTTCTAAAAAACCTTAATTTAATAGTAGAAAAAGGTGATACAGTTGCTATATCAGGTCAGTCAGGGTCTGGTAAATCTACCTTACTTCAATTACTTGCGCTATTAGATAAACAGTCATCGGGCTCAATTGAATTGAACAACGAGGTTATGGATGATCTGACTTCCAATCAAAAATCAAAAATAAGATTAAACAACTTTGGTTTTGTTTATCAGCATCATCATTTATTGGAAGATCTAACAGTCTATGAAAATATTGCTCTACCTCTTAAATTAAAAGGCGATTTACAAAATTTAGATATTAAAGTGCGGGATTTAGCTAAATCTATTGGATTAAGTGAAAGGTTAAATCACTTACCTTGGAAGCTCTCGGGAGGAGAAAAGCAAAGGGTTGCGGTAGCTAGAGCTATGATTAATAAACCAGAATATATATTTCTTGACGAACCAACTGGAAATTTAGATAAAAAGAATGCACTGAACATACAGAACCTAGTTCTAGAGCTCTCAAATAATAATGATGTTGCATTAATTGTTGCTACTCATGATAATGATTTTGTAAATATTTTAGATAGAAAATATTATTTAGATAATAGAGGGCTAATTGAATTATGAGTGAATTTATTATTGCTGGTGGTGCCTTTATGTGGCCACTTTTAGCCTGCTCAGTATTAATTATTTCAATATCTATTGAAAGATTGTGGTTTCTTCAACTGAGACTTGTTTCTCCTCATGGTCTAAAAAATCAAATTATTAATCTTTATAATAAAAACCTTTTAAATCAGAGACAATCTGAAGAAATTTCACAGCTTTCATCTTTGGGATATTTGTTGATAAATTGTATTAAATATAAAGATCTTCAAAGAGAAAACCTCGAATCTAAGATAGAAGAGAAAGCCTCCGAGGTTAAACATCTCCTTGATAGAAATTTAACAATGCTAGGAACTCTGGCTACAATTAGCCCTCTATTGGGGCTTTTGGGAACAGTGGTAGGTATGATTACTGCCTTTACTGGATTATCTGAAGTAACGGGTGCAAATCCAGATGTATTAGCTGAAGGAATCTCACAGGCGCTCATAACAACAGCTTTTGGTCTTTTTATAGCTGTACCAGGTCTTGTAATGCATAAGTATTTTGAGCAAAAGATCTCACATCTATTAATCAACCTTCAAGCAGAAGTATCTGATTTCATTGATGTGATAAATAAATAATGAAGTTCTTAAAAACAAATAACTCTAATTTTTCCATAGAGATAACCCCATTAATAGATATAGTTTTTCTTCTAGTAATATTTTTTGTAGTTACTTCCAAGGTTGGAGATTCGCAGTTCCTTTCATTAGAGCTTCCAAAAACTGAATCATTTTCATCAAATGTGGTCAAAGAGAGCAATGAGGTTTCTATTCTATCTGATGGCACAGTTTTGATTAATGGAGTAACAGCGCCGATATCTGATAGAGAGTTGATAAATGAGCTTGTATTTAGTTTAGATAGCACATTTGATAAAGTTATACTAAGTGCTGAGGAGAATACATATCATCAATGGGTTGTAGAGATGATGGATATATTGAATAAAAATGGTTACTCACAGGTTCAGATTAGAACAATAAGATTATGAAAAAGAAAAATAGCTTCAGAAGACTGCTTTCTTACACATTTAGATACAAGTGGTCGTTCTTAATAAGTGTATTAGGTTTTATTGTTTTTGCATTTGCAGATATTGCCGCTGTTGAATGGATTAGAAGAATTATTAGCTTTATAAATGCGGAAGAATCTGGTCTCCATACTCTTTTAGCCTTATCTCTAATTGGAATTGCATTTGGAAGGGGTCTCGGATTCTTCATTGGTAACTATTTCATGTCCAGAGTAGGCTTTGGTATTGTTCATGATCTAAGGGCTGAGCTATTTCAAAAATTGCATGACTTACCAAAATCCTACTTTGATTCAAATCAGTCAGGTCAATTAATAAATAGGATTACATTTACAACCACACAAGTCTCAGCAGCTGCCTCTAGTGCTGTTAAAACATTTGTTAGAGAGGGCTTTCTTCTTGTTGGTTTATTTATTTATATGTCCTATCTTAATTTCAAGCTAACCTTGTTGTTAATAGTAACTATTCCTTTAATTGCTCTTATCGTATACATAGCAGGTAAGCGACTTAAAAAATTAGCAAAAAAAATACAAACCGCTATGGGTGACGTTACTCACATTGCCTCTGAAGCTGTTGATGGCCATTTAGAAATTAAGTCATTTAATGCTCAAGATTATGAAAATGAAAGGTTTCTAGAAGCGAATTCATCCAATAAAAATCAAAACCTTAAACTGGAGGCTACAGGTAATTTAGCAACTCCTATTATTCAAATTTTAGTTTCTGTATCTCTTTCTCTTGTTGCATATTTTGCTCTTGGCTCGCAGCTTGGAATCAGTTTAGATGCAGAGACATTTGTAGCATTTTTCACTGCTGCTGGTTTAATGGCAAAACCAGTCAGGCAATTATCAAATATAAATATTATTGTTCAAAAAGGCCTTGCTGCTGCTAATGAGATATTTGATCAATTGGATGAGGCAAATGAAAATAATTCCGGCGATGTTGATAGTAAATTAGATGGAGTTATAGACTTTAATGATGTCTCATTTTCCTATGAAACTGGTGGGCAAATTCTTTCAAATATAAGTTTTCATATTAATAAGCATGATACCGTTGCTATAGTTGGAAGATCTGGTTCTGGTAAGTCAACTATTGCTAATTTGATCCCTCGTTTCTATGAAAACTCATCAGGTGAAATTAAAATCGATGGCGTCTCTATAAAGGATTACTCACTAACTCATTTGAGAGATTCTATCTCTATAGTCAATCAGTCGCCTACACTTTTCAATGATACGATTGCAAAAAATATAGCTTATGGTGATGGTGTAATTGATAACGATAAGCTTATAGCTTCTGCAAAACTTGCCGGATGCTCTGAGTTTATAAATAACCTTCCTGAAAATTTTGAGTCTGAAATTGGCGATGATGGCGTTCTATTATCTGGAGGTCAGAGACAAAGACTTGCCATTGCTAGAGCATTCTATAAAGACTCACCTATCATTATATTAGATGAAGCCACTTCTGCATTAGATAGCGAGTCTGAGTTAGTTGTCCAAGAAGCTCTTGAAAAATTAATCACTAATAGAACTACGATAGTTATTGCCCATAGGTTATCGACAATTGAAAATGCATCTAAAATTATTGTTTTAGATGAAGGTATGATTTCTGAAACAGGTACCCATGATGAGCTTATTGCGCTTAATGGCCTTTATAAATCTTTGTATAAAAATAAATTTGAGGATGATGGTAATAAAACTCCTATCCAGTCAAAATCTAAACAGCTCTTTGTACCTGAATATAACAATCAAGAATCATCTAGCTTTGTTGTTGATAGTTGGTACAAGAAAAGCCTATGGCTCTATCTGTTATATCCGTTTTCTCTTGCTATACAGTTCTTAACAAATAGAAGAAGAAGAAAGTATCTTAAAAATTTACCAACTTTAAATAAGAATGTCCCAGTTGTAATTGTTGGTAACCTAACAATCGGTGGCACAGGTAAAACCCCGCTCGTAAAATATATTGCATCAAGTTTGAAAGATTTAGGTTACAAGCCAGGGTTGGTTAGCAGGGGTTATGGCGGTAACTATAAAAAAACAATGAAAGTTGAATCAGATTCTTCAGTTAAAGCGACTGGAGATGAGGCACAAATTTTATCAAAATTAGGACTCCCTTTTTACCTAGACAGAGATAGGGTCAGGGCTGTTGAGACTCTTGTTTCAAATCATGATTGTGATGTTGTTATAACGGATGATGGTCTTCAACATTACAATTTAAAGCGAGATATAGAAATAATTGTTATTGATGGAAAAAGAAGGTTTGGTAACAATTTAGTTTTCCCTGCTGGCCCCCTAAGGGAATCAAAAAAAAGATTAAAAGATGCAGATTTTGTTATTAATAACAGTGGGCCCACTGAGGGCGAAGAAATTCTTATGAATATCAGCCCATCTAAATTTGTCCATTTAAATAGTGGTAAATCGTATCCCGTTGATCAATGGCCTATGCATAAAGAAGTTCATGCTGTGGCAGGACTTGGAAACCCTGGAAGATTTTTTGATACATTAAGCAGGCTTGGTTTTGACCATATAAAGCATCCATTCCCAGATCACCATAAATACATCACAACTGATTTGCATTTTTTAGATCATCATCCAATTTTAATGACTGAAAAAGATGCATCTAAATGTAAGCATTTTAATAATAATAAAATATGGTATCTGGCAGTCGAGGCAGATCTATCCAACCAATTTATTAATGAATTAGATAATAGGCTTAAAAAAATAACCTAACTAAAAATGTCTTTAAATACAGTTATTATCATCCCATCAAGAATTGGTTCAACAAGGCTTAAAAATAAACCCTTAGTTGACATCTCAGGCAAATCATTAATACATAGAGTCTATGAGAATGCTCTTTTATGCACTCCTAATGTCTTTGTAGCAACTGACTCAGATATTATTAAGAATCATATTCAACCCTTAACTTCTAATGTAATTATTACAGATAAAGATCATATATCCGGAACTGACAGAGTTTTCGAAGCAGCTAAAAAGCTAAACCTAGACAAAGATACTTTGATAATAAATTTACAGGGAGATGAGCCATTTATGCCTAAAGAGGTGGTTAAAGAACTAATTGATAGTTTTAAGATGAATACTTCCAATATTGTTACAGCTGCACATAAAATAGTTAATAGAGAAATTATAGATAATCCCAACTGCGTTAAAGCAATTATTGACGATCAATCATTTGCTAAAGATTTTGTAAGAAACATAGAATATGTTGATGGCGCATCATACTACCAACATATTGGTATATATGGATACTCCATGGCTACTCTCCAAAAACTTGTATCCCTTAAACCCACTCTAAATGAAATTGAAAGAAAGCTAGAGCAGCTTAGATTTCTTGACAATGGATATAAAATTAAAATTTCAAAATTTAATATCAATATTCCACCAGGCATTGATACTGAAGACGATGTCAAAACTGCTATAAAATATATTAATAATGAATCTTGAAGAGAATTATAAAATTCATAACTCTTTAAAAATAAACTCTGTTTCAGATTATGGTGTTTGTATTAATAAGCTGGATGAGCTTCCACACCTATTTGATTTCATTAAATCTAAAAAAATTAAATATTTTATTCTTGGCGAGGGCACTAATCTGGTCCCACCAGATAGATACAGCGGATTAGTGATTTCTTTAAACTTTAAATCAATTAAAAAAAACAATGATTTGATCAGGGTAGGCTCATCTGTAAATTGGAATGATTTAGTTCAGTATGCAGTAAATAATAATATCTATGGCTTCGAAAACCTTTCGCTAATACCTGGCTCAGTCGGTGCTTCTCCAATTCAAAATATTGGAGCTTATGGTGTAGATGTTGAACCTTTAATTCATAGAGTTTATTTTTTTGACTTAATGGATGGAAGTTTTAACTCGTTTAGCTCAAGTGAATGCAAGTTTGGTTATAGAGACTCTCTCTTTAAGGGCTCAAATATGATCATTACCCATATTGAATTTAAATCAAACCTTGAAAAAAAACTTTGCCTTTCATATGGATCCCTACACAAAAAAATTAATGACATTTCTCTTGATAAAAAATTTCTTAACCCACAGATAATATCCAAACTTATTACAGAAATTAGAGAGGCCGCATTACCCAATCCATTGATTGAACCGAATGCCGGTAGTTTTTTTAAAAATCCAATTATAGATATCAATTCAATTAAAACAGATCATTTTGATTTAAATGAATTAATCATCTGGGAGCTTGAAAATAACCTTGTTAAAGTTGGTGCTGCTAAATTAATTCAACTTATTAAAAATGAGCTACCAGAAGCACATAATGTTTCTATATCAAAAAAACACAATTTAGTTCTAACAACTAACGGAATAGCATCGCAACAAGATGTCATCAACTTTGCTAAAGCTATTCAATCAAAGGTTAAATATTACTTTAATATCAATTTAGAGATAGAACCAAGAGTTATTCTTTAATGTTTCTGTCTTCTACAGTTGCTTACATTATTGCCTTAACAAGCCCAGGCCCTGATACGGCCATCATTATTAAACAATGCTCTGCCTTTGGAAGGAGGGCGGGTATATTTACAGCCATCGGCATAGGATTAGGAATTTTAATACACTGCATTCTGGCTGCTAGCGGTATCTCACTAATTATACTAAATTACCCTGCACTGAAAGTTCTTATTAGCATGATAGGAGGTTCTTATATATTTTATATAGGAGCTTCAATGTATATTTCTAATGATAACAAAATATCATCTAGTCAAAATTCAAAAAATAATTTTGTAGTAGGGTTTATTACAAACCTATTTAACATAAAAGCTTTTATTTTTTTTGTTAGTCTATTTTCAATATTATCTAAAAGTCTTAATGGAATATATTTTTATATTTATCCACTTTATTTTGCTGCATCTACCACCCTATGGTTCTCTTTCTTAAGCATATTATTAACGTCAAAAAGATTTCAATACGTAAATATTTATAACAACATTTATATAAAATCTTTGTTTTCAATAATTTTATGTTTTATAGGCCTTTTTATAATTTTTACTTCCACATATGAATATCTCAAATTTAACAGATAAAATTAAAAAATTTAGTGATGATATTTTTCCTCCAGTTGACTCTTGGAATCCTGATTTATGTGAAGGTCAAGAGATCAGAATAGATAGGAATGGTGATTGGTTTTATAATGAATCTCTTATTAAAAATAGAAAAATTGTAAAGTTATTTTCAAAAGTTTTAAGAAATGATGATGGTGATTATTTTCTTGTCACTCCTTCAGAAAAGGTACCAGTTAATGTAGAAATAGCTCCTTATATGATTATAGATTTTGATATAGACACTAATAAAAATATAACATTCCACTCAAATTTTAATTATTCCTTTAAATTGGATTTAAGTCACCCCGTTTACCTCAAACAAGTAAATGGAGTATTTCTACCTATAGTAAATGTAAGACCAAAAAAAATAGAGGGTTTTCTTGCTAGAAATGTGTATTATCGATTTTTAAATTTTGCTACAGAAGAGGGCTTTACTAAAAATAATACTTTATATATAAATTCATTTAAAACGGAAGTCCCAGTTGGCAAAATCAATTAAGAAATCTAATTTACCGAAGAAAACATGCCCAGTTTGCAAACTAGATTTTGTATGGAGAAAAAAATGGGAAAGAGACTGGGAGCATGTCATATATTGCAGCAACAGATGCAAACAAAAAAAATAACTACTTCTCAGACTCTATCCATTCATTTATATAAGTTTCTAAAACAGAAAGAGGTACAGAACCTCTTTTTAAAACTTCATAATGAAAGTCTTTAATATCATAGCTTTCGCCTAATTCAATTTCAGCTTTTGTTCTTAGCTCAAGAATTTTTAATTGACCGATCTTGTATGCTAGAGCTTGCCCAGGCCAAGCTATGTATCTATCAACTTCATTTTCTATATCTAAAATAGATTTAGCAGTATTATTTACAAACAAGTTAATGGCATCATCACGCGTCCAATCCTTATAGTGCATGCCTGTATCAACTACCAATCTAATCGCTCTCCACATATCATAGGTCAGCTGTCCAAACTTATCGTACGGATCATCATAAAGCCCCATGTATTGTCCAAGCTCTTCACTGTATAAAGCCCAACCCTCAACAAAGGATGTAAAAGACTGGTGCTTTCTAAATTCAGGAACATTTTCCATTTCTTGAGCTATAGAGATTTGAAAGTGATGACCTGGGACAGCTTCATGAACACTTAGAACAGGTATCTCATATGTAGGTCTTGATTCAGGTTTATACAAATTAACATAGTAATAACCAGGCCTACCTTTACTAGGAGGATTGTAATAAGCAGTAGTCGTATATGGAGCTGATTCCATTGGTATCTCTGTCACACCATACGGAGCTTTTTGAAAATCTTTAAAAAGTTTGGGTAAGAGAGGATCAATTTTTTTTGACATTATCAGATATGCATCAAAAAGATCATCTGCATTATCATAATAGAAGCGCTTATCTGTTCTTAGAAAATTCAAGAAAGAGTTAAAGTCACCATTCCAATTTACTGATGCGATAATTTCTTCCATTTCAGCTCTTATGCGCTTAATTTCATTTAGACCAATTTCATGAATCTGATCAGGGGTTAGATTTGTGGTTGTATGGTATCTTGCAAGATATTCATACCATTCACTTCCATTTGGAACATCTTTAATACCAATTGAGTCTCTTGAATTTGGAATATATTCATTTCTTAAAAATTCTGCCAATTCAGAATAAGCTGGATTTAATGAATTTGTAATTAACTCCTTTGCGCTTAATATTAATTCATCCTTTTGCTGGGAGGTAACTACTTCCAGGGATGCTTCTTTAAAAACTTTTAAATAGGGATTTATATTAACATCTGCCGCTATCATTGATTCGATTTGCTCAAGCACATATGTTGTTATGTGTTTAGGTTGTGTATATCCTAGTTCTAAACCATCTCTGTAGTTATTATTAGCATTATTAATGTTTGTAACGTATTTAGTTAATCTTGTAAGCCAATCCTTGTAGTCTTGATATGAGTTAAAGACCATGCGAGATCCGGTCTCATAGAACGACTGAATTCCACCTCTTTGATTTAAATTCATATACTGTTCGGGATAATTATGTGATTCAACAGCAAGACTAAAGTCTTGATCTAAGATCATGTAATTTAATTTATTCCCTTCAGATAAATCTTCGATATTGAATGTTTTAAATTCACTATATGATTCAATGGTTTCTAGTTTTCTTTGTTCAATTTCACTAATAGAGTTAGAAACAATGTCAGTATTGAATCTTTTATCACCAAGCATTGATGCATATATGGGTGAATCAGCTAATCCTTGCTCCCATGATTCCGCTAAATAATTTTCAAACTCCACGTCTATTAAAGACTCTTCTTTATTATTCATGGATGTTGTCCACAACAATAAATTAACGCATGTAATAACAACTATTAAAATTAAAGGTTTATTGTTTTTCATATTCATTCTCCATTCATTTTTGGTTTATTTATAATTAAATTACATATTTGGATAGTTTGGCCCACCAGGTCCCTCTGGTGTAACCCATTGGATATTTTGGGACGGGTCTTTTATGTCACAAGTTTTACAATGAACACAGTTTTGTGCATTAATAACAAATCTATCCTCACCTTCCTTGTTAACAACCTCATAAACGCCTGCAGGGCAGTATCTTTGAGCCGGCTCATCATACATAGGTAAATTTACAGATATCGGTATAGATGGGTCTTTTAATTGAAGATGGCATGGCTGGTCTTCCTCATGATTTGTATTGGATAGATAGACAGAAGAAAGCTTGTCAAAAGAAAACACACCATCTGGTTTTGGGTATTCTATTTTATTTACTTCAGATGATTTTTTTAAGCACTCATGATCAGGCGTTGGATTGTTTAATGTGAAAGGTAACTTTCCTCTAAATATAAACTGATCTAATGCATTTAAAAAAGCGCCAATCAGTGCTCCAAATTTATGAAATATAGGACCAAAATTTCTAGACTTATAAAGCTCTGTGTATATCCAAGAACTAAGTATTCTATCGTCATATGTAATGTCTGTTTTAATGTCATTATTGATATTTTCAAAAATATGTTCCCCAGCTATCAATCCTGATTTCATAGCAGTATGTGAACCTTTTATTTTTGAAAAATTTAGCGTTCCTGCATTGTCACCAGTAAGAAGCCCTCCTGGGAACTCCATTTTAGGCAATGACTGCAGGCCACCTTTTATAAGAGCTCTTGCTCCATAAGAAAGTCTTTCGCCGCCTTGTAAATATTTTTTAATAGATGGATGGGTTTTCCATTTCTGGAACTCATCAAATGGACTCATTGATGGGTTTTTATAATCTAATGGAACTACATATCCAACATATGCCTCATTATTTTCTCCATGATATAAATAAGAGCCTGATGGTGTATCAAATGGAGTAGGCCAACCATTGGTATGCATTACCAGTCCCGGCTCGTGAAGTCCTTCTTGTAATTTCCATACCTCTTTAAATCCTATGCCGTAATGCTGGGGGTCTTTGCCATCCGAAAGGTTGAATTTATTTATAACTTCTTTGCCAAGATGTCCTCTGCAACCTTCGCTTAGGACAGTATATTTAGCTTTAATAATTATTCCTGGTTCATGGCCTGGTTTAATATCGCCACTAGCAGAAATACCCATATCACCTGTTTGAACTCCAACTACTTTTTCATCTTCGTAAATTAATTTACTTGCAGGGAAGCCAGGGAATATTTCAACCCCTAGATTTTCTGCTTGCTCAGCCAGCCATCTGCAAAGATTTCCAAGGCTAATTACATAATTACCATGATTGTTCATTGGAGGCATCACAAATGCAGGCACTGGTATAGAAAACTTATTTAATAAAAAAAGTAATTTATCTTTTTTAACAGGAATATTTAACGGTGCATTTTTCTCTTTCCAATCAGGTATCAACTCATCAAGAGCATTTGGTTGAAATACATTACCCGAAAGAATGTGTGCTCCAACTTCTGAACCTTTCTCTAAAAGGCAAATTGAATAACTAGTACCATTTTCTTTATTTAACTGTGCAAATTTAATTGCAGCTGATAAACCAGATGGCCCACCACCTACTACAACTACGTCATACTCCATTACATCTCTTTCCAAAATTAACCTCACTTATTGCTGTAAAATGTTTACAAAAGACATTACAATTATAGCCCGATAAACCCCTAAATTAAGAGTTAAATATGAAAATACTAGTTCCAATTAAAAGAGTGGTTGACTATAACGTAAAAGTTAGACCTCTAGGTGACAATTCAAATGTTGATTTAAATAATGTAAAAATGTCTGTAAATCCTTTTTGTGAAATAGCGTTAGAAGAGGCCGTTAGAGTTAAAGAGTCAGGCAAGGCTTCTGAGGTTATTGCTATTACTATAGGCAAAACAGAATCTCAAGAACAATTAAGAACTGCTTTGGCACTTGGTGCCGATAGAGCAATTCTGGTTGAATGTGATTCATTGCTTGAACCCTTGGCTCTAGCAAAAGTTTTAGCTAAAGTTGTTAATGATGAATCACCTGACCTTATTATTCTTGGTAAACAAGCAATTGATGGTGATAACAACCAAACTGGGCAAATGCTTGGAGCGATTCTTGATTTACCTCAAGCCACTAATGCATCTGAACTTATCATAGAAGATGGAACAGTATCAGTAACAAGAGAAATTGATGGTGGTCTTCAAACATTGAAGTTAACAACTCCTGCAATTGTGACAACAGACTTGCGTTTGAATGAACCTAGATACGCATCTCTTCCAAATATTATGAAAGCAAAAAAGAAGGAACTAAAAGTAATTCCTTTGGTAGATACTGGTGTTGATGCATCGCCAAGAACCGAATTACTCAAAGTAGAACTGCCCGAAGCCAGAGCAGCAGGAATTATGGTTGACTCAGTCGATCAATTGGTTGATAAACTTAAAAATGAAGCAAAGGTGATCTCATGAGTACATTAGTAATAGCAGAACATGATAATAATAACTTAAAGGGTTCAACACTTAATACTGTTGCGGCTGCAACTCAACTTGGTGTTGATATTCATATTTTAGTTGCTGGTTCAGATTGTGAAAGTGTTGTTACTGAGTGTCAGCAGGTTGATGGTGTTTCTAAAATTATCCATTCAAATGATCCGTTATATTTAAATCAAATAGCGGAAGATGTATCAGCATTGGTTGTGTCTTTATCTGCAGATTATTCAAATATTTTAGCTCCTGCTACGACATTTGGTAAAAACTTAATGCCTAGAGTTGCTGCGAAGCTGGATACACAACAAATATCAGATATTATTTCTGTTGAATCTGCAGATACCTTTAAAAGACCAATCTACGCTGGTAGCTGTATAGCAACTGTAAAGTCAAATGATGCATTGAAAGTTATAACCGTAAGATCAACAGCATTTGACGCTGTTACTCAAAATAGCGCTGATGTAGAGGTTGTTAATGTTAATCCTGTAGATTCATTAAATATAAGCCAATTTGTTTCTGAAGAAATTGCAGAAAGCGATAGGCCTGAGCTTACTGCGGCAGATATTATTATTTCTGGTGGAAGAGGGATGCAGTCAGGTGAGAATTTCCATTTGCTTGATTCGATTGCCGATAAACTTGGAGCAGCTGTTGGAGCATCAAGGGCAGCAGTAGACGCAGGATTTGTTCCTAATGACTACCAGGTTGGTCAGACAGGTAAAATTGTTGCGCCTGATTTATATATAGCTGTAGGTATTTCTGGAGCTATACAGCATTTAGCAGGCATGAAGGACTCTAAGGTTATTGTTGCAATAAATAAAGATGAGGATGCGCCTATTTTTCAAGTTGCAGATTATGGTTTAGTGGCAGATTTATTTAATGCTTTGCCAGAATTAGATTCCCAACTATAAAACTATAAATCTAACAAAGGGCTCTTCACGGGCCCTTTTTTGTTTTTAAATATTGCTCTATTGTATGTATTAAAAATTTGTATATTATTTAGATATAAATTTAATATCTCTAAAAAAAGGATTTTAATGTTAAATATAAAATATTCTCCATTCAATATTGCACTTGTTATCTCGATAATATTTTTAATTATATTTTATGTTTTAGGGTTATCAGGTTTGATTAACTCATCTGATACTAGCCTAATTGGAGAAGCATCGAGATGGTGTGAAAGAGTTAGTAGCGGAGCATTTAGAGAACCTGTTAATACTTTAAGCAATTTAGGCTTTATGGCTGTTGGCCTTTATATTTTTTGGGTTATATCACACGAAGAAACTTCTCCTGATAATAAGTTTATAGGTTTAACACCAATCTCAATATTATATGCATCTGCAGCATGGTGGCTTGGCCCTGGTTCGATGTTAATGCATGGAACAAATACAGAATGGGGTGGGTGGGCTGATAACTTGAGTATGATAATGTATATTATTTTTCCATGGCTATACAACGTCTCATTAATGGGTAGATGGTCATCATCAAAACTTATAAAAACATACTTCTCCATTGTCATTATTTACTCTGTTGCCAGATGGTTTACCTCTTGGGATTTAGGCATAGGTTTTAATTTATTTGGAACTTCTATCGGTCTTTGGGTTATATCAGAGTTTTTATATAAATTCTGGTCACCTATTAATAGATTTTTATCTGGGTTTGTAGGCTTTTTAGTATTGTTTCTTTTTGGAACAACAATAGGCGATATACTGTCCAACCCAGAATCATTTTGGTGGGTTTTTCTATTTTGGCTGCCTGGCCTGTTGGCAGATAAAAAGCCAACTGGCATAAGAAGTTATAAATGGTATTTTTTAGGGATGCTTGCTTATATGTCTGCTTTTGCAATTTGGCTAACAGGTACACCTGATAATGCAAACTGTAATCCAGATTCCATTTTTCAAGCACATGGAATATGGCATTTGCTTAGTGCTGTAGCAACTTATTTCTTCTTCATACATCTGCGGTCTGAAAAGTCTCAGCAATTAAGACCATAAATAAATTAATAAAGCCACTTTATTAACCTAAATTTTGTTGGGCAATTATGCACAATACTATTGCTATTCTTTATTAACAGTGCAAAATTAGGCTGTAAGTACATAAAGTGCTTGCTGAATATTAATATTTTTAAACTCAAGGGGGAGTATTATGAAATTAATTCAATCGTTTATTTTTTCATTAGTTCTTTTTACTGGATTTTCTTTTGCACAAGATGTGGAAGAGGTTGTAGTAACTGGTTCTTATCTAAAGGGAAGTGCTGAAGATGGCGCGTCTCCAGTAGAGGTTATAAGTAGAGATACTATTGACTTGCTTGGAGCCACATCTGTAGCTGACATTACAGCAAACTTAACAGTAAACTCAGGTTCTGAAAATAATCCTGATTCATTTACTGCTGGTTCAACTCAAGGTACTTCAAACGTTAACTTAAGAGGCTTAGGTCTTTCTTCAACTCTTGTTTTAATTGATGGTAGAAGAAATGCAGTAGCAGCTAATACTGCTAATGATGGTAGTGTATTTGTAGATACTAACAGCATTCCTGTTATTGCTCTTGAAAGAGTAGAAGTGCTTAAAGAAGGTGCTGCATCTATATATGGTTCAGATGCTGTTGCCGGTGTTGTTAATTATATTTTAAGAAGGGACTTTGAAGGTGTTGAGGTAAATATATCTCAATCAAAAACTGACCTTGGCGATCAAACTGATGATCGAGTTGGAGTAATATGGGGTAAGGACTTTGGTAATACGAATGTTGTTGTTGCTTACAGTGAATTAAATAGATCTCCTTTTGAAGGTAAAGACCTATCAGCATATTCTGAAAATGCGATAAGTGGTTTTGGTAATAGTTTTGCGGTTTTAAATCTTCCATCACTTATTGGTGGATTTAATGGCACTACTATTGGCGGAATATTAGCAGATCCTTTAACAGAGGTTGCATCAGGACCTTATGCAGGTTTTTATTACTATGGCGAAAATGTACCTGATTCTAATTGTGTGGCTAATGATGGTATTTTAGTTCCTACTGCGAACATTTATGGAGCCGTCCCTGGACTTGGTGATTTTGATGGTGGTCAAAGATGTGGTTTCTATTATGGAGACAGATTTAACCTTGTAAATGATGAAGATCACACAAGTATCTATACTTCAGTTAAAACAACTCTAGATAATGGTGTTGGTTTTGAATTAGATTATATGGCTACTGATGTGAATGTTAATGACAATCCTCAGTCTCCTTCATATCCTGCATTATCATATTTAGGTATTCCTATTATGCCTGGAATGGCTGGAAGCCCATTTGCTACTCCAGTACTATGGATCGGTAGAGCACTTGGCTCAGCGTTCCCATCTCCACTTGCTCCAAGGGAAAACCAAAACTCTAGAGTTTCTATGGGCTTTAATGGAGTTTTAGATAATGGAATGGACTGGGATGTTCACTATACAGAAAGTTCGCAATCAGCTTACATTTTTCAACCTGATACAAGCACATCTAGATTTGGTGCTGCTATAAATGGTGTTGGTGGAGCTAGTGGTAATGAGTCATGGAACTTATTTGATCCAACTTCAAACTCAGCTTCATTAATTGACTATATTTCTTCTGGTGAAGAAAGATGGACTGATTCTAAACTTCAAGTCTTTGATGTTGTTCTAACAGGCGAAAGAAGAGGTTGGGATGTTGCTACAGGATTCCAATATAAAAACGAACTATTTAAAATTGTTAGGAATGATGAATCAACAACATTATTTGCTGAAGATGGAAGTATTTCCCAGCAATCAGACCTAATATTTTTAGGTGGCGGACTTGAAAGTAAGTCAAGAAGAGATTCAACAGCGTTTTTTGTAGAAGCTGGAAAAGACCTTACTGATAAACTTTCATTCAAAGGTGCTGCTAGATTTGAGAACTTAGATTCTGAATCTACATACAACCCTAAAGCTTCCTTAAGATATCAAATGTCTGATGAGCTTGTTCTAAGAGGATCTTACAGTACTTCATTTAGAGAACCTTCTCTTTCACAATTAAGTTCTTCACTAGTTTCACTTCAAGGCTTACAAGACTTTAATACTGATGGCACACCTAGAGGTAGTGTTTCGTTTATTAGAGTTGCAGTTGCAAAAAATGAAAACTTAACCCCAGAAGAATCTGATAATATGAATTTTGGTGCTATTTGGACTCCAAACGATCAAACATCTGTAACACTTGATTACTGGACTGTTGATTATAAAAATGTTGTTACTCTTGAGAGTGCTCAAGGGAAAATTATAGCTAACCCAGATTCTACAGATATTATTAGAACAAATGGAACTCTTGTTGGTGTTACTACTAGTTATTTCAATGCAGCAAGTATTGATGCAAGTGGTTTTGATCTTGAAGCGACTTACAGCTTTGATACACCATTAGGACAAGCATCAATAGGTCTTAATACAGCTAGAATGCTAGAGTATAAGATTCCTGATGGGGCTGGCGGAACTAAAGATGTTGTTGGTTTATTCAACCATGATAACTTTGCTAGATCCATGCCTGAAACTAAATCTGTAATTACAGGTATGCTTTCGAACGGTAATCATAATTTTGCAGCATTTATTAGAAATGTTTCAGAATATGAAACTACTAGAGCAATTCCTGCTTCAGCTGCTGCGAATGGTTATACTCAGGACATTGATAGTTTCACTACTTTAGATCTTAAATATACATTTGATCTCGAATGGGGTGAATCTATGATTACTTTGTCAGCTGGTGTTAATAATGCAACAGATGAAGAGGCACCTCAGGTTTATGATGCTGCTAACTTTAGTTATGATGCGAAACATCATGACCCAAGAGGAGTAATGTCATACCTTGGTTTTAAAATTACACTGTAATTTAATCTAGACTTTAAAAGCACCGCTTGTCGGTGCTTTTTTTTGTCTATTTTTTAGGAACCCACGGAATAAGAGATGAAGTCTTAGTCATATAGGATTGGTAGTCATGTCTTCTTTCCAAGCTTCTGTTATCCATAATTGGACAGGATATAAAAATAAATAACATAAGCATAGAAACTGGAGCGATTAGGAGCCAAGCAGGTGTTTCTGTTGTTAATATAGCCATAAGATAAATTCCTACCCAAAACATAACTTCACCAAAGTAATTTGGATGTCTTGAATAATGCCAAAGACCTTTAGTCATGGTGGTACCGTCATTCAATCTATCTTTTTTAAATAACCTCATTTGTTCATCTGCTAATGTCTCTATAGCTACAGCCAGCATAGTAAAAATACTAGCTAATATTAATAAGAAATTAGTTTCATTTAGCTCGACACTATTGTGTATAAAATACAATGGGGCCAATGATAGATTGACTTGTAAAGTTGGAATAAGATGGATTCCTGTAAAATTGATAAATTCAAGCTTTAGTTTATTTCCCTTCTTAAGATTGATATACCTAAAATCCTCATGACTAAAGCCATCCCAGGAAATAAACCAATTTCTAGTTAGCCTCACTGACCAAATAATAATAGGAAAAGTAATAAATAACTTATTTAAGCATGCAATATTGCTTAGTCCAGGAGTAAAAAATAAGTAAAAAGTAATAGGGATAGGCGCAACAGACCAAAATGGATCATAGAGACTTGAATTTTTATGCACCAAACTACCCACATATATAATAATCGTGGCCACAATATGAGCAATTAATATTCTTATCCATATATTTTCAATTATGCTTATTTGATCTAAAACTATTATTGAAATGAAATAGGAAAGTAAATACCAACAAATAACTAAAAAGGTAGATAGTTTTTTCATTTTTTAATTAAAGCATATTACAAATAATTTTTACTAATTTATGTTGACTAGACCGTTAGCAAAAGATGTAATAAGTATTAACTAATAACTGTTTTAAAAATGGCTAATCACATCCAATCACATTTAAATAAAAATAAAGACATCTTAATTTACATAAATGGTTCTTTGTATAAAAGACAAGATGCAAAAATATCTGTTTATGATAGCGGTTTCTTAATGGGTGATGGTATATGGGAGGGGTTAAGGCTTGTTGATGGTAATTGGATTTTTTTAGATGAACACATTGATCGTTTGTTTGAGGGTCTAAAAGCAATAGATATAAACCTATCAATGTCAAAAAGTGAAGTTATTGGTGCCTTAGAGGAAACTAGGGTAGCAAACAAAATGGTTGATAATGCGCATGCAAGACTTATGGTTACGAGAGGTGAAAAAGTAAAGCCTTTTCAGCAACCTGATTTGTCAAAAGATGGTCCTAGTTTGGTTATTATCTTGGAGCATTCTGATGATGCAAAATCCAATGATGGTATTAAATTAGCCACTGTCCCTCAGGTTAGAGGCTTGCCAATGAGTCAGGATCCAAAGTTAAATAGCCATTCTAAATTAAATTGTATACTTGCCTGCATTCAAGCAAAAAAAATGGGAGCCGATGAAGCATTGATGCTTGATCCTCATGGTTTTGTAAATACTACCAATTCATGTAATTTTTTTATTATAAAAAATGGTGAGGTCTTTACGAGCTCGGGTGATTATTGTATGAATGGAATAACTAGAAAAAAAGTAATTCATGTATGTAAAGAAAATAATATACCTGTTTATGAGAAGAATTTTTCCCTTGTTGACGTTTACTCAGCGGATGAGGCTTTTATTACTGGTACGCTTGGTTCATTGAGACATGTTATTAATATTGATGGAAGGTCTATAGGTAACTCAGATCAACCAGGTCCCATGAATATACGTCTCAAGAAACTCTATCTCAACCTCTAGAAACTATGAAAAATATCATTGCCATGTGGTCAGGGCCTAGAAACTTATCAACTGCAATGATGAGAAGTTTTGGAAATAGGTCTGATGTTACATCTGTTACGGATGAGCCTTTTTACGGGGCTTATCTAAAAAAAACAAATAAAAATCATCCGATGATAGATGAAATTATTTCAACAATGAATACATCATATAAATCAGTAGAGCAAATCTGCTCCACCGAAGAGGAGAGTGGCTATAGTTATCATAAGCATATGTCACAACATATATTCAATTATGATTCTTTGGATTGGGTTACTAATTCTATAAATTGTTTTTTATTACGAGACCCGGATTTAGTTGTAGCTAGTTTTCTTGCTAAATGGCCAGATGGTAAGCTTGAGGACTTTGGATTTATTCAACAACATAAAATTTTTAATATTATTTCTGATAAAGCTGGAGCAGCATGTCCTGTTATAGACACATCTTTGGTATTAAAAGATCCGGAGAGCGAACTTAGGAAGCTTTGTTTAAAAATTGGTATTCCATGGGATTCAAAAATGCTTAAGTGGAGCTCTGGTATCAAAGATTACGATGGTATATGGGCAAAACACTGGTATCCATCTGTAATGACATCTACAGGCTTTGTAACAGAGGGGTTTAGTAGTCAAAAACCTCTTTCAGACAAAGCTAGAGCCTTGTCTGATCAATTAAGACCTTATTATAATGATATGATTAAATATATTATTGAGTAACTTCCTATGACTAATGATTCTATTGTTTTAATTGTTCAAATCATTGCAGCTATGGGAGTTGTTGTTTCAGTTGTTTATCTTGCAATTCAAATTCATCAACAAAATCAAATTACAAAAGCTCAATTTGGCCATTCTTTAACTCAAAGGCAGTATGATAGGTACTTTGCTTCCTCAAAAGACGGTGAGTTTAGTGCTTTCTTGTCTAAAGATTGGTCTGGAGATTTGAGCGATGAGGAAAGAGTTAGAGTCTCAATGTTCTTAATTACAACTTTGGTTGATATTTTTGACGTTTATGAAAAGGTTCAGGACAATTTTGTTAATAATAAACATCTAGAAACGCGAATGAACGCATTGAAGCTAGGTACATTTAAAACTCCTTTAGCAAGGACTGTTTGGGATTTCTGGAAAATAACTAGAGATCAAGAGTTTATAGAATGGTTTGAAAGAGAGATTTATGGTGAAGGTAGTGAACTTGACTATAAAAGATCTGAGACAGACTATACAGGTTTTTCTAAAAGTATAAGGTAATTAAACTCATCTACTGTGCAAATTTATAGTTTTACTCCAACAAATAGCTTAGTTAAAATAAATTGTTAATTTAAATATATATATAAAATGAATAAATTTCTAGAACACTCTGGTGTCAAATACCCAATTATTCAGGCTCCAATGGGATGGATTGCAAGAAGTAAATTAGCTTCTGCTGTTTGCAATGCAGGAGGCCTTGGTATTATTGAAACATCCTCTGGTGAAGTTGATATTTGTAAAAATGAGATAGCTAAAATGTCGTCTCTCACTGATAAACCCTTTGGTGTGAATCTTCCTCTTCTTTTCCTTAAGGATGATTCAATGGTAAATTTTTGTGTTGAGCATGGAGTAAAGTTTGTAACAACCTCAGCAGGTGATCCAACTAAATATGTAAAAGTGCTGAAAGATGCTGGTATCGTTGTATATCATGCCGTTCCAAGCCTTGATGGAGCATTAAAAGCATATAACGCAGGGGTTGATGGGTTGGTTGTAGAAGGAACTGAAGGAGGGGGTTTTAAGAGCCCTGTAGAAGTTGGCTTAACAGTTTTAATACAAGCAATAAAAAAACAAATAGATATCCCATTAATAGCAGCCGGTGGGATTGTGGATGGTATTGGTATGGCTTCGGCTATAGCGGCTGGCGCAGATGGAATACAGATGGGAACAAGATTTGTATCTAGCCTTGAATCACCTGTACATAATAATTTTAAGAACTCTATTATTGACTCTCCTATTGATGGAACTCTAGTTCTTAATAAAAAATCTAAACCAGTTATAAGGGCGCTGAAAACAGATTTAACTAATAAAATAAATGAAGATGGGAAAATGGACATGTCTGCATTAATGAATATTAAAAATCTATATTTTGATGGTGATATGAATGCAGCTCCAGCATTATCAGGACAATCTGTTGGCCTAATATCTGAAATTAAACCTGTTAAAGAAATTATTGAAGATACTATAAATGAATACAATCGTGTTTGTTCAAATTTAAAACCTATAACTTGAATGATTTATTTAAATATTAAATACTTTTCTTGATTTATTTAATTTCAATTTCATTTCTTGCTTCAGCATTAATTATTGGTAACGCTGCCTTTTCAGTTTGTTTAGGAGTGGCATTTTCCTTTTTCTATAAACCTGAAATAGATTTTATAACTAGAAGAGTATCAACTATACCTTTGCAAATTGGCATTGTTATTTTAGGCCTAACAATTGGATTGGGTTCTGTATATGAAATAGGTGAGAACTACTTAAGCTGGATAACTTTATTTGTCTTTTTATCATTCTTCGGAGGGCTTCTAATATCTAGAATATTTAGTTTAGATAAGACCCTTTCTATTTTAATATCATCTGGAGCTGCTATATGCGGCGCTACTGCCATTGCAGCAGTTGCACCCATTATAAAAGCAAAACCTCATGAATTAGTGATAGCCTTAACAACAATATTCATATTCAATATTATAGCCCTTATATCATTTCCCTATATAGGCTCTGCCTTATCTCTTACAGAGGTTGAATTTGGTTCATTTGTTGCGTTAGCAGTTCATGACACATCATCTGTGATTGGGACAGCCTTAGGATATAGCCCAGAATCTGTTGAAGTTGCAGCAACGCTAAAGATGGCAAGAACACTATGGCTTATACCCTTAATAATTTTATTAAATTTTATTTATAAGAATGATGAATCTAAGTCTAAATATCCTAAGTTCGTTTTCTTTTTTATTGTAGCTGTTCTGATTAACTCTTATAGCCAAATGTCAATTCAAATAGAATTGTTGCTTAGAGATATCAGTAAAATTTTTTTAATTACTGGTCTGTTTTGTATTGGAACGCAAACCTCTTCGATTGATTTTAAAAGTTTATCATTTAAACCTTTTGTTTTTGGTTTAGCCTTATGGTTGATAGCATTACCAACTGCATACCTTATTGTTATATACAGTTAATCTTGTTCCGATAAATTTAAAATAAAGTTGAATTCTTCAGCTATCTCATTAAATTGATTGATTTGTCCACTCATGCCACCATGTCCACCTATAAGGTTCATATCCATTAAAATAGGATTATTTGATTGATTAAAATCTCTAATTTTTGCTATATATTTAGCTGGTTCAAAATATTGAACTTGTGAGTCATACAGGCTTGATGTGATAAAGATAGCGGGGTAGTTCTTATAATCAATATTGTCATATGGGGAATATAGTTTCATGTATTCATAATGTTCTTTTACATCAGGGTTTCCCCATTCACCGTACTCAAATGTGGTTAAGGGTATGGATGCGTCTGACATTGTTGTTAAAACATCTACAAATGGAACACCTGATAAAATCCCCTTATAGAGTTCGGGTTCAAGATTTATAATAGCTCCCATTAACAAGCCACCAGCGCTGCCACCTCTGGCAAATACATTTTTAGGATCACCAATACCTTTATTCAATACAGCTTTAACTGAGTCATTAAAATCAAAGAAGGTGTTCATTTTATTCATCATCCTACCGTCTTCATACCAGCTTTTACCCATTTCACCGCCACCCCTGATATTGATAATTGAAAAAATAAAACCTTTATCAAGCAAGGGTATTATTGACTGTCTAAATGTAGCATCAATATTTATTCCATAAGATCCATAGCCATAAAATAAAATAGGTGATTTTTTAGGATCTATTCCTTTTTTTGAAACAGTTATAACTGGTATTTGTTCACCATCTCTAGCTGTTATAAAAAACCTATTATCTTCATAGGTATCTCTTTTGAATCCAACTATCTCTTTCTCCCAAACTAACTCAGATTTAAAATCATCTAGATTTAATTTATATATAACCTGTGGTCTTAAAAGGCTGGTGTAATTATAAAAAAGGTTTTTGGTATCAGAATGGATTTGATCAATCCAAACATCATAAGCATTGTCCTCAAAAGGTAAATGAGTTGTTTTCTCTGAAGTTAGATTATATAAATAAAGTTCAGGAAGACCATTAGCTCTTACTTCCTGAATCAAAGTATTTTTTATTAAAAGAATATTATTAATGTATATATCATTGGAGTGAGCAACAACCGTTTCCATTGAATCTATATCTCTATTGTTAACAGATATTGATTTTAATACTTTGAAGTTAGGTGCATTTTTATTGCTTAAAACAAGAAAACTATTGTCACCAGTATGCTCAAGATAATATAAATGATCTGTTTCTCTAGTTATAAAAATTTCTGGTGAAGCAAGAGGAGTGTCTAAATTTAAAATTCTTATTTCATTATTATCTGTAGCATTTATATTTATATAAAGAAGATTTTTATCACTTGATCTAGATAAAGTAAGCTCAAATGATTCATCAGTTTCCTTATAAAGCAAAGTGTCGTCATTTATATTAGAGCCAACTTTATGTCTATAAACAGAATTTGCAATTAATGTAGTTTTATCTTTTTTTATATAATATATGTAATTATTATTTTTTGACCAAACAACCTTGCCACTAGTACCTTCAATAACCTGTTCATTAAAGGTTTTACTAAGAGGCTCTAAGAATTTAATTGAATATACTCGTCTACCATTATTGTCTTCACTTAGAGCAATTAATTCATTGTCATTAGATGGAAAAATTCCATAAATATCATAGTATTCTTGATTTTGCAGTTTTATATTTGGATCATACAAAAGTTCTTCATTTTGATTTGATGATCTATATATGCGTTTTAGCTGTTCATTATTATTAATTTTTGTGAAGTATTTAAAATCACCATTTATTCTTGGATGCGACACTTCTTCTTTTGGTAGCTGACTAACATATTTTTCTATTAACTCAGCGGTATAAGGTTTGTTTTCTGCAAACCATTTAGCTTTGTAATGATTTTCTTCTTTTAGATAGTTAAGCATTTCAACATCTGATCTACTGTCATCTCTAAGCCAATAATAATTATCAATTCTTGTATCATTATGAGCTGTAAGATTAAATGGTATTTTTTTTGCTTCGGGTTTATTTTCTATCATGGTTGTGCAGGATGTATTAATTAATATTAGTAATAAAAAGGCTTTCTTCATTTTGGTTGTATTCTTTTAGTATTAAGCGAATAAGGTAGTTGTCTTTGTTAAACTCTCTATCATATTTTTATCGCTTAAGTGATAAGTCTTTATTTCGTCATCCCAGTTTATATCTTTGAACTTATTTAAACCTTTGGAATACCACAACTCTTCTTTATAACTTTCGTTATTTTTAACATGTAAATCTAATAATGAAATCCATGTTTTGGTACTAAAATCTTCTAATAAAGAGAGTAGCTCTTTGCATTTAGCTAGATTTCCATCTGAATAATATGCAAATAGTTTGGCCTGGATTGGTCTATCTGAGTTTAAATCAGCTGCAACAATAGGTTCAAGCTCATGCATTTTTTCAAATATTTTTATTGCAGTTTCTATATCTCCATTTCTTAACAAGGATTCTCCGTATATTGATAGTACATGGGGGTTATTTGGATTTGCCCTATAGGCCTTTGTTGCATAAAGCTTTGTTTGTTCAAAATTATTCATAGTAAGGTTAGCTTCAGCTAGTATTCTATTGGTATTCCAATCATTATCATTTAACTCATTTGCTTTACTAAGGGATTCAAGCATTGCAGGCATCACTTCATCTCTTTCCTTAAAACCTAGAAACATTGACTGGCCTAGCGTACATGCTTTCCATGAGTGAGGAAGGGGGTTTAGTTCATCCGCCTCAATGGCTGCATCTAGCATCTTTATAGCTTCTGCATTAGCTTCTTTCTCAAATTTTTGATTAAGCGCTCTACCTTGGAGAGTGTATTCATAGGATGTCATACTTTCTGTTGGTTTTCTGTGCGCTCTTTTTAAACTAGTGATCTCAATTTCACCAATTATAGAAAATATTATTTGCGTTACAATTTCATCTTGTAAAGAGAAGATATCTGTTTTGAATTTATCGTATTTATTGCTCCAAATAACTTCGTCATTGTCCATATCACTTAATTCAACTGATATTCGTAATTTATCATTCGATGACCTAATACTTCCTGAGACAACGTAGTCAAAACCCCATTCTTCTTTAAATGCCTCGGTTGTATAGTCTTTATTCTTAAACCCAAAGCATGTCTTTCTTGTTGCTACAGAAATCTCTTTTACCATCGAAAGTTCAGTTATTAGATCCTCAACTATGCCATCTACAAGAAAAGCACCATCTGAATCATCATTTAAATTTTCAAAGGGGATGAGTCCAACCTTCGGTTTTTTATTAGTGATTATTTTTTTTAGTGATTCGTAATCTTTAAGAGTTTCATTGCTAATGCTCTTTCTTTTAAATATAAAAGCTAATATTAAAGAGAGCGGAAAGCCTAAAATAATAACTATAAATAGTAATTGCATGAATGATTCTGAAGCAATCCCAAGAAGTTCTTCAGTGGAAATATTATCAACCACAATACTAGATAGTTGGATTAAAGCAAATCCTGACACCACATAAGTTCCAGCAGTTTTAAATAAAACAGAGCCTATGTTGTGGAATTTTATCTTTAAAAAAGAAGATGCGATTTTTGCTTTACTCATACCAATATAATAAACAAATTAATATAAATTTTAAATAATTTATAAAATTGATAGTTAAAAAATAAAAAAGGAGAAATCAAATCCTCTTTAAATTTATTCAAGTTATGGCTAAGTGTTCTTATACAACAATATGAGTTTATGTTAAATCAAAGATCTAATTTTTACTCTTAAGCTTCAATATCAAAGTGATAAATTTGATTTAGTGCCTAAACCAGATCCGTAGATAACTGCATTAAGCCAAAGCCTATTTGTACCAAGACTAGAACCCCTAAAGTTAGGTTCACCAGAAAAAAGAATGATCTGCCCATTTCCGTAAGTCTCTTGAGTTAAGTATGCTGAATTTGCTATTCTCACCGATGCTTCAGGCCAAACCAAGCCACTCATTCTAATATTTAAATCATTTCCTGGAGGAACATCAGACCAGTTTAAAGATCTGTAAGTATTAACATCTTCATTTGATGATAGTTCCCCAATTCTAATTACTGCATCTGTTTTTGAATCAGACATTAATACTGGATAATTTGAATAGAGAAGGGGTATTGTGTCTGTAGCCCCAAAAGTTAACCAGTGTGTATTATCTACCCTTCCAGATACAAAGGCACCTGATGGCATAAATAATGACTGCCATTTATCTCTTTTTTGTAGCGTATCAACATCAATTTTTTCTGCTTTTTCCCATGAATAATTTAGTTCAAAATCAACCTTGTTATTATTAACTTTTTTCCTATCAATCTTTTCATCTAAAGCCAAGAATTCTCTTTGAAGATCTATATTATATTGATGGCTTGAATCAAGCGATTTAGAAATCTCTTTTACATTTGTAAATGAATCTATTGAAAGTAACCTTCTTGTACTCCCGTTATGTGCTATGAGCGTCCCACCTTGCTTTATCCAATCCTTTAAAACAGATATTTCACCCTGCGAAAGGTTTCTATATCCACTTGGCATAATTATAGTGTTGTATCTTCTTAGATCAGCATAACTAATCATTGATGTATTTAAGAGGCTATGTCGAATGCCTAAATGATGATCTAGAGACCACCAGCTTACACCAACATCATATGAACTAAATCCCTCATGACCTAGAATTGCTATTTGAGGTTTATTCAGAAGTCTGAAGTGTCTACCACCCCAATCTGGTAAATCTTTCACACCGAATCCAGAACCAAGCGAAACAACAGAAATATTTAAATTATTTGCAGTTTTAGTTATTAGTGAAGTAAGATTTTTATCATTTGGATTATCCATAGCCAGTATAACTATGCTGCCTCTAGATAAAGCTTTACCAGAAAGATTAATATTTTTATCAACTATTCTTACCTTAATGCCTTGCTCCATTAATCTTGCAGCAAATGATACTGATGAATCATCTTGACCTTCAACTCCCCACATAATAGCCTCATCACTCACATCAATCATCACTGGAGAGGGCGTCCATTTTTCAAGGTCCCTATTGAGAAACTCTGGAACTGTTACCGCATTTAACCCATACATCATTGTAAAATTGAAAGCTGTAGTGTCATACATTATTGAAGAACCATTTTTTAAAGTAGCTTGCCTTTCTTTTAAAAGAACTACATCGTCTATCTCAGCATCAAATTCAAGTATTGCTGATATTAGGGGTGCTTCTGGTTGGCGATTTGGAATAATTAAGCTTCCAATTGGGATAATAAATTCATCTTTAATATCACCCGATTGCTTAAGAACCTTTTTTACTTCAATAGATTTATTATTTTTATAAATTTCAATATTTTG